>QWCN01000241.1_pt1 | contig 95084 bp, 84 predicted proteins | sample 1972711 | NCBI WGS metagenome assembly QWCN01 (sample SAMN09866707, study PRJNA288562) | Human gut metagenome isolate term1_stool, whole genome shotgun sequencing... | isolation source: gut | host: Homo sapiens | place: USA: California | reverse complement strand
CTGGAGCTGGTGGAGAAGTAGAAAAAAGCAGATTGCTATTGCCGTAAATACGCAAAAAAACAGTTCGTAAAATTATACTTTTACGAACTGTTTGTATTTCTATTACATCTGGATCGTATTTCAGTCCCATGTCTCGTATTTCAGAGACATTAAGTAACGTGACGTAGCACATCGTAGCGAAAGTGTCCCGTCCAAAAACGGAAGAGAGAACGGTAAAGAGTTTATATACAAATTAGATACATTGTTGTTTTATGATGTCACTGCAAAGAAAGTAGGGCGTTTCAGACTCTTTTGAAATCACAATATGTGGATGCAGGGAGTATGGTGAAACCGGAACAGGAATACAAGGAGGACATTATGAAGAAACAAGTATTTATCATTACTATTATGGTAGTGGCAGCACTTGCAACGGCATGTGGTCAAAGAGCAAGCGGACGAAAAAATACAATGAGTACATCGAAGCAGAAAACTGTTGCAAGCCCAACGAAGAGAGAGCAGGAAGCGACTGCAAGCCCAACGAAGAGAGAGCAGGAAGCGACTGCAAGCCCAACGAAGAAAGAGCAGGAGAGGGCTTCTGCAGTCGCTAAGGAATCTCTTGATGAAGAAGATATTCACGCAGCACTCAAGGTGGCTAAAGAATATTATAAACACACCACACAAAAGGTGAAGAGCTTGGAATACAATGGTGGATCAGGTGACCAAATACAGTTCCAAGGCAAGGATACGAAGAGCGGAAAGTATCGTATCATTTATTTGAAGAAAAAGAATGGCAAATGGGTTGTTAAAAATGAGGGATATTGAAGCAGCCTGTTTATTTTTTGACCCATTTTTTGTACAGCCTTTTCTTGCTGGATGGCAGCTTAAATTTCGCTTTCTTTGCAATGCCATGAAATGCTTTTTTACCGATAGACTTTTTCGTTAGAGACGTCGTCTTAATGGTTATGGTGCGCAGATTGCTGCATTTGGCAAAAGCAGAGGCTCCGATTTTCTTTGTCTTTTTCAAAATGGTTACTTTCTTAAGTGCTTTGCAACCGGAGAATGCTTTACTTCCGATGGATAGCACATTACTTCCGGTCGAAACACGCTTGAGTGCCTTGCAGCCACAAAATGCTTTATTGCCAATGGCAGTAACCGTACAGCTATATTTGCCGTAAGCTATTTTAGCTGGAATGGATAATGTAACAGATCCTTTTTTCTTGTTTTTTAGATATTTCTTGTTATATCCGAGACAGGTTACAGTGCAAGTACTTGTGCGCACATTGCGGTTTGCAATGCGGTAACGCAGTCCTTTGACGGTAAATACAGTGCCGACTTTTGGAGCGGCGGTATTGTTTTTGTTGACAGATTGTTCATTCCAGGAATTGTTGTTATTTTGGTTAGGAAGGTCAAAGCTCGGATTGTCAAAGTCCGGATCGTCGGAGTCGTTATTGCCCGCATTATTGTCTGTCAGTTTTGGTATTTCCGTAATACGTGAACGTTCATTACAGCGTTTACAATGCAGTGACATTTCTCCGGTAGATGTTTTGGTTGCCGGGATGTCAATGGTGAAGTCAGATGCCCAATCGTGTCCGAGTGCATTTACAACCTGCTGCGTCGTGAATACCAAGCCGCATTCAGAGCAGTGAGATCCTTCGGTAAGTCCCGGAGTGGTACAGGTTGCCGGAACTGCTTCATCGATTACAGTCACATGTGTATGTGGTTTGGCGGCAGAGGATTGAATTGTATACGGAATCGCTGTCTGTCCACAAAACAGACCGGCTCCTGTTACCGTGACAGTTGCTGTACCGACGGCGAAGTTGTTTTCATAACGAATCGTGTAGTCCTTATTTTCGGTCAGGGTAGTACCATGCATGGTCACAGTGACTTTTGGTTTCTGTGGATTGCCGGTATAGATGTACGACTTTTCGGACAGAGTGATTTCGGCCTGTGCAATGTCAACACTGCCGTTTTCGCCGATACGAAGAGTATAGGTTTTCTTTAGGGCAGGGTTATAGGTTGGATACACAGTGATTTGTGTAATGCCTGCAGCTAATACATTAAGCGGATTTAAGTAGGTCTTATCGGATATGATACCAGGCGTGGAAACGACAGACGGATCCGTGGATTCAATACGGAGCTCCTGATAATTGCTATCGCCGTTGATATTTTGTGCCCATGCATAAATGGTGGAGCCGATTGGGTTGCTGGCCGGCATGGAAGAATAATAGTAACTTGTGGTGGAGGTACTATTGCGCCAATAAATATCGAATGAGGTTGGCGGAGCGATGTAGATCGTATTCTGACAGTCGGAGCAGATACCCGTGCTCTTGCCATTGGCATCGATTTCTCCATATACATAGTTATGTGGTTTTTTGGGGATGATTTCCTCAAAATCTTTATTACAGGTGTCACAGTGATATGTACGTGACCCATTTTTTGTACAGGTTGCCGGTGTATAACCGGTCTCTTTACGCGTATGCGCACAAGAGATATGTATTGTTTTGGTCGCAAATATTGTGTTATCTGCTTTTGCTGTAATGGTGACATCTCCATTGGTAAGACCTGTAACGTTTCCGTTGTTATCTACCGTAGCGATCGTACGGTCGGAAGAGGAATAGGTTAGAGGCTGAACGGACCAGATCTCGCGGGTGGACACTTTGCCATTGCTGCGAGTGCGTTCCAAACGTACTTTTGCGGTTAAGCTGGAAGTCTGCTCCGTGTTTATCGTATCTGCGCCGTCTAAGAAATTCTCTTTGATATATTTGTTGGAGATCTCAACTTTTTGTATAACATCGGTCTGCACATCCTGCATGGTTTCGTTCAGACCGGTTCTCGTAGAAAATTCACCGGCAACGGTATTCGGATAAGGTGCTGCTTCGGAATAGAAATCGCCCAATCCGACATAGTTGTATTTTGGATTGATCATACTTGTATAATGACCGGTTTCATTGGACAGATTTTGATCGACCCAGTCTTTTTGTTCAGATTTCCACAGAATGACACCTTCGGTCATGCTTTTTCCCCAACAGTAAGCGAGATCTTCACAATTGGAAGATACACCATGAAAGGATAGGGAAAAAGTATCTTTATCGCTGGGACGATCATGTCCGGATGCCATGAAATTAAACGAAATGCCAGCCTCTGCCGCACGAATGCGAGCGATGCTTTCTAGGTCTCTCGACCATCTTAACGGTTTATAATCATCGGATGTCAGCATACGGCTGGGATCGCGCGGATCCGGTATGTTGCCGGCTTCACAGGCTTCTTTACGAATTTCATTTAACTTGTCTAGAGCTTCCTGTGCCTGACTATAATACGAACCATAGATACCAAGCATTGTACATCCGTTGGATGCGCTCGCCACATCTGTTTCTAATATTGGCGGTGTTGCCTTGGAATCAGGCGTAGCGGTTGGTTCAGTTGCGGTTGCTTTGTGAGTAGTGACATCCTTAGGCGTTACAGCAAAAGCAGCTGCCGCTGATCCACTGGTGGTAGGAAGCACCATAGAGATGCTTAGAAGTGCCACTATTGCAGTCGTTTTCCAATTGTTTTTTCTCATAATCATTTATATTCCTTTCTTTTTTTTTCAATTGAGCGCACAACAAGCAGACAAGTCGGTACGATGTAGAGCGTAGCAGTGATCCAAGCACTTTGATCGGCAAAGCAGATTGCATCGAAGTGAAAAATAGGAACCAATGCCAGACTGACGAAACAGCGTGCCGCCATTTCGACGGCGCCCGAGAGGATAGCTCTGCCGGAATAGCCAAGACCCTGTGTGGTCATTCGGCAGGTGTTTAAGATGCCGAGTGACCAATAGAAGAATCCGAGGCAGCGCAAATATTTGGCAGAAGCATCAAGCACTGCAGTAGCGGATGGCTTCACGAACAGCAGTGTCAATGTACGGCCAAAGAAGATAAGTACAATGCCTGCTACAAGGCCATATGCCATGCCGACGAAGACGCCCTGCAAGATTCCTTTCTTAATACGATCCGTCTTCCCGGCACCAAGATTTTGTCCGCAAAAGGTGGATACACCGGTTGCGATTGCATCAAATGGACACATGGCAAACTGCTTAATACGCATAGCTGCGGTGAATCCGGTAATATAGACGTCACCCAGTCCGTTGTTGGCGGACTGCATGACCATACTGCCTATCGCTGTAATGGAATATTGCAGTCCCATAGGGATCGCCATGATAAGCAGATGCGATACCATCTGTGGGCGAAAAGCGCGATCCTCTGCAGTTGGATGCAGTATCGGTACCTTCTTTAGTATAAACACGAGACAAAGCAGCCCGCTGATCCCCTGAGCGGTGATCGTTGCAATTGCAGCACCGGCACAGCCCCAGTGAAAGACAACGATGCAGACCAGATCCAAGATAATATTTAATATGGTGGAAAACACCAAAAACAAAAAAGGTGTTTTGCTGTCGCCAACGGCACGAAGTATGCTCGAAAGCAGATTGTACAGCAAAGTACAAGGGATGCCCAGGAAAATAATTAACAAGTAAATATAGGCATCTTTATAGATGTTGGCTGGTGTGGTTAAAATATGTAAAATAGCAGGGCAAAGCAGGGCGCAGATCGTTGTCAGCAGGACGGCGGCAGCAATCGTGATAAAAATGCTGTGCCAGATATAGGCGCGCATGGATCTGTAATCCTTGCCGCCAAAGCGTTGAGCGATAGGAACTCCAAATCCACAACAGATGCCGATGCAAAATCCAAGTACCAAAAATTGGACACTAGAGGAGGCACCGACTGCAGCTAGCGCTTTCGGTCCAAGGAATCGTCCGACGATCGCCGCATCAGCAACATTATACATTTGCTGAAAAAAGTTGCCGATCAACAAAGGAAATGCAAACTGCAGGATCAAAAGCAGTGGCTTACCTGTTGTCATATCTTTCGTGACATCTTTACTCATCTAATTTCGACCTCCGTATGTAACGCTGAACTCCGATTTGTTTGCCTCATATAATGTACAGGGAGTAATTAACAATTTCAATATCGTAATTATCTATTTTAACACCATAATTGGGAAATGCAACTGCTATTTTTGAAACATATATCGGAAATAAACTTCCTTGAAGGCAGCATAGTTATTTCGCGAAATTGGGATGACCATGCCGTTTTGAAGAGTTACTTCGGTTTTAGTAAATTGTTCTACTAACATTAGATTTACGATATAGCTGCGATGACACTTGATAAATCCCCGATCCATATGGAATATCTCTTCGCACTTATAAAATGGTTCACGGATTGTGATCTGCGTCCCGTTTGAAAAGGTTACAAGTACCAGTTTGTTTTGCGCTTCCAGACAGGCAACCTCTTCGATCGTCATTTTGTAAAAACCGGTCACGGTCTGTGCCGTAAAGGTTTCTTTGGTCTTGCAATATTGTTTCCGGTATTCGTCCATGACAGCAAATAATCGTATTTCGTCAATGGGTTTCAGCAGATAATGAAAGGCTTTGACCTCGTAGGATTCAACTGCAAATTCACGGGAGGAAGTTAGAAAAATAATGGGAACATCCTGTCCGTTTGCGCGCAATTCAGCAGCAGTGTCTATGCCGTTCAAAAGAGGCATAATGACGTCTAACAGGATCAAATCCATACATTCATCTGTATGTGCAGCGATCAGATCGTCGCCATTATCATACGTGAAGATCTGCATTTCAATACCATGTTCACCAGCCCATTTCTGTAATAAACTGGAAGTTGTTTCTATATAAATTGGTTCATCATCACAAATTGCTATTTTCATAATGTCCTCTTTCTTTCATTCGTTAAATGATAATTTGAAGGGTAAAGTAGTTGCCGGATACAGAAAAGTGGCACTGTCCACCGAGCTTTTCAACATAATATATAATACTTCGCACGCCTATACCGTGACCGGGTGTCTCAGAGATTGGAATACCGTCTATGAATTTCGGCGGTTTTTCAATCGTATTTTTGACTTGGATCAAGAGATGTGCGTTTTTTTCAGAGATTGTTAAGGTGATCATACGATTCGGAATAGTCATGTTCTGCAGAGCATGCAATGCATTTTCCAGTGCATTGGACAGAATGGTGCTAACATCCGTTTCGGATTCCGGCAATGGTGGCATCCTGCCAATATTGCATTGAAAGATAACGCCGATATTTTCAAATCGTGTATGGTAGATAGAGATTACGGAATTGATCATCTCATCTTTGCAGTAATTTGTAATGACGGTATCATCATAGCTGTCGTATAGTTGTTTGATGTAATCCATCGCATGATCCGGACTGTTGTTTTGAAGCTGTGTCAAGATGATCGTTAGATGATGCCGCATATCATGCCGCAAAATAGCAATTTTTTGTTCGCTAAGTTTGACCTGTTCAATTTCCTTTTGAATAGAAAGAAGCTGCATTTTAGTCAGATCGCTGTATTGGCGGATCTGCTGTTTGCGTTCGTATTCCTTGAAATATATGAGCAGAAATGTAAGATAGGCCAGACAGGAAGCGAAGCCCATAAACTCGACCACAGCTTTGTTGCCGGAGTATAACAGATTGGAAAATTTTGTACACATATAGTCAAAAATATAATAGACAAAAGGGAGAAAGCCAATAACCCAAAGCTCTCGTCTATCCTTCGCAAAAATCATTTCTGTCGTGTGACACACATAGCGGCATAGGAAGAAATACGTACCGAGGGTTGCGATGATGCGAAAGCAGTAATAACACCATTGTTCACCGGAGAGAGAAAGTGCAAACATTCCGATCCACGTACTGACCTGACAGCAAAGGTAGGCAGAGACGATGGAAACACAGGACGAAAGAAATGTGTAATGGTAGTAGAATGTCAAAAACAGAGCGAGCGGAAGATGTATGAACAGAGGGTAGATCTGCATGGTAGCAGTTTCACCGATCAGAGTGAGTGACAGCAGATAGACGGTACCCTCTGCCAGAGAATACAATAGCAGCTTGATCGTATTAGACTTATTTTGGCGCACGCCTAAAAAAAAGGCAGATATAAAAATGCCAAACAGCAGAGTGGTAGTATTGTGAATTGCTGCCAGTACATGCAGTAACATAGAGCGCTCCCTCCTAATATATTTTGTGTATCAGCTTGAGCGAAAGAAATGGGATCCATTACTTTCGCAGATGCGCAGATCATTACCAAAAGAATAGCAATAAATGTCAGGAAAGTCAAAAAAAACGGTAAAAGGAGTTGACATTGAAAATATATTGATATACCGTAATTTAATGAGAAAAATTCTCAACAAGAATTATACTTGGAGGATAGTATGACCTTAAAAGAACTGGAGATAGGAAAGAGTGCTGTTGTGACGCAAGTAGGTGGCGAAGGCGCGCTTAGACAGCATTTTTTGGATATGGGAATGATTCCCGGAGCAGAGGTGACGGTTGTCAAGTTTGCACCAATGGGAGATCCGATGGAGTTACAAATACACGGGTACGAATTGACGCTTCGCCTAGCAGAAGCAGAACAGATTGAGATAAAACCGATTGACAAGCGCAGTAATAGTCATGCCGGTAGTGAAAGAATACAGCCATCTGTACATCCGGGGCTTGGTGAAGAGGGAAAGTTTCATTCCAAAGAGGACGAACATCCTCTGCCGGAAGGAACCACTTTAACATACGCCCTGGTCGGCAATCAAAATTGTGGTAAAACGACATTGTTTAATCAGTTGACGGGTGCGAATCAACATGTTGGCAATTTCCCCGGGGTTACAGTGGATCGCAAAGATGGTGCTATTAAGGGATATTCAGATACAAATGTGACGGATCTGCCGGGAATTTATTCGATGTCGCCATATAGCAGCGAAGAAATCGTTTCGCGTAACTTTGTGCTGCAAGATCATCCAACAGCAATTATCAATATTGTCGATGCAACCAATATTGAACGTAATTTATATCTGACAATGCAGCTTTTGGAGATGGATATTCCGATGGTAGTCGCATTGAATATGATGGATGAAGTAACCAGTAACCATGGTGCGATCAATGTCAATTTGATGGAGGAATTGCTAGGGGTACCTGTCATTCCGATTTCTGCAGCCAAAAACGAGGGCGTAGAGGAACTCGTGAAACATGCACTTCATATCGCGAAGTATCAGGAACGGCCGATGCGACAGGATTTCTGTGACAAAAAAGATCACGATGGTTCCGTACATCGGTGTATTCATGCGGTGATCCATCTGATTGAAGATCACGCTGAAAAGGCAGATATCCCGGTGCGATTTGCTGCAACGAAAGCAATTGAAGGAGATCTGCTGATCCTAAAGCAGTTAAAACTTGATGAAAACGAAAAGGAAATGTTGGAGCATATTGTGTGCCAGATGGAGACAGAGCGAGGTGTAGACCGCAGTGCTGCAATTGCAGATATGCGCTTTGATTTCATTGAACGTTTATGTGAACAAGCAGTGGTAAAACCAAAAGAGAGTAAAGAGCGAATTCGCAGTGAGAAGATAGACCGGATCTTTACCGGAAAATATACAGCGATTCCGTGTTTTATTGCGATCATGGCTGCAGTATTTTATCTGACGTTTAACGTGATCGGTGCATGGCTGCAAAATATATTGCAATTAGGTATTGATGCAATCGCAGATATGGTGGGAAAAGGATTAAAAGCAGCTCAGCTGAATGATGCGTTATACAGTTTGATCATGGATGGAATATTTACCGGTGTGGGGAGTGTGCTAAGCTTTTTGCCGATCATTGTCACCTTGTTTTTCTTTTTGTCATTAATGGAGGACAGTGGGTATATTGCCCGTGTGGCTTTTGTAATGGATAAGCTGCTTCGCAAGATCGGTCTTTCCGGCAAAAGCATTGTTCCATTGTTGATCGGGTTTGGTTGTACAGTGCCGGCTGTCATGGCAACACGTACGCTGACTAGTGAAAGAGATCGTAAAATGACGATCTTGTTGACGCCGTTTATGAGTTGTACGGCCAAATTACCGATATATGCGTTTTTTGTCAGCGTGTTCTTCCCGGGGCGCGGCGGCCTGATCATGACGGGGCTTTATCTGTTTGGCATTGTTATGGGAATCTTGGTAGCCTTCCTATACCGAGCAACATTATTTGAGGGAGAACCGGTTCCTTTCGTGATGGAATTGCCTAATTATCGTTTGCCTGGTGTACGAAATGTGGGACAGCTGCTGTGGGAAAAGGCAAAAGATTTTCTGCAGAAAGCATTTTCAGTTATACTGGTCGCAACGGTAGTAGTTTGGTTTTTGCAGAGTTTCAATCTGCGTTTGAATATGGTGTCCGATTCTTCGGACAGTATGCTTGCAATGATCGCGCAGATATTTGTGCCTGTATTAACACCGCTGGGACTTGGTGATTGGAGAATTGCTACCGCATTGATCAGTGGAGTTATGGCAAAAGAAAGTGTTGTTTCCACGTTAGAAGTTTTATTCAGCGGATCAATCAGTACAGTGCTTTCACCATTGACGGCCGGTTCACTGCTCGTATTTAGTCTGCTGTATACTCCGTGTATCGCAGCGATCGCATCTGTAAAACGTGAGTTGGGCGGTAAATGGGCTGTCAGCATGGTGATCTGGCAATGTATCGTTGCATGGGTTGCGGCCTTTGCAGTATATTTGATCGGTGGACTATTTTGAGGTTGAAATTAGTTGCCAACTTATAGTGTATTGGGAGAAAATAGTAAAAAGGGGGAAATTTATTTATGAAAAAGTCAGTGTTAAGTATAACACCAAGTGTTCACAAGAGCACGATCGCACCGGAGATTTATGGACAGTTTTCGGAGCATTTAGGACGCTGCATTTATGACGGCGTTTATGTTGGAGAGGACTCGGATATTCCGAATACCAACGGCATGCGCAATGATGTTGTGGAGGCTCTGCGTGAGATTAAGCTTCCTGTACTGCGCTGGCCGGGTGGATGCTATGCGGATGAATATCATTGGAAAGATGGCATTGGTCCGAAGGAGTCCAGACGGAAGATGGTCAATACAAACTGGGGCGGTACAGTAGAGGACAATAGCTTTGGTACGCACGAATTTATGGAACTTTGCGAACAGATCGGCTGTGAACCATACATTGCTGTTAATATGGGAAGTGGTACGGTGCAGGAGGCAGCAGAATGGGTAGAATATATGACGGCAGAGTCAGGATCAACTTTTGCAGAGTTACGTGCAGCGAACGGTCATGCAGAGCCTTGGAAAGTAAAATACTTGGGTATCGGCAATGAAAGTTGGGGCTGCGGTGGCAGCATGGACGCGGACTTTTATGCCAATGAATATAAGCGGTATCAGCAGTTTTGCAAAGAATATTCCGGCAATAAATTATATAAAGTAGCTTGTGGACCAAGTGGGGATGATTATGCATGGACGAGAGAGCTGATGAGTCGTATTAACCATCAGCACGCCAAAGGGATTAGTCTGCATTATTATACCGTGCCGGGCGACTGGGAACACAAAGGAAGTGCTACGGATTTTACTGAGCAGGAATATTACACAACGATCGCGAAAACGTTAGGGATCGAGGAGGTCATTGATGGTCATTTGAAGATTATGGATGAGCTTGATCCAGAGCATAATATTGATCTTATTGTAGATGAGTGGGGAACTTGGTATGATGTGGAGCCGGGAACGAATCCGGGATTTTTGTACCAGCAAAATACGATGCGTGATGCGATCGTAGCCGCTTTGAATTTAAATATCTTTAACAAACATAGCGACATGATCTCAATGGCAAATATCGCACAGGTTGTCAATGTATTGCAGGCGATGGTGTTGACAGAGGGGGATCAGATCGTTAAGACGCCAACTTATGATGTGTTTGCTATGTATAAAGAACATCAGGGTGCCAGTCTTGTGCAAAGTGCGGTTGATACGTTGCCGGTAGATCATGATGGAAAAGTGATACCATCACTTTCGGAGTCGGTGTCTGTGAGTGATGATGGAAATATGACGATTACGCTTGCGAATACTTCGCTGAAGGAAGAAATACAGGTGATCTGCCGTTTGGAAGATAAGAGCCAATTTAACGGACAAGCAGAGATTGCTGTGCTTCAGGATGAGGTGCATGCGCACAATACTTTTGAACAGCCTGATCAGGTGAAGGTGCAGTATCGTACAGAACATTGGAACGGCAGCGAGCAGACAGTTACTTTGTTACCGTGCAGTGTATGTCGGATTTATTGTCCGATTGTCTGAGAAGGGAATGTAGATTTAATATGTCTGGATCAAATATGCGGATCCCCTGTGTACGCTGTCTGCTACGGGAAATGGATGAGCAGACGGCACTACAGCAGGTGTTGGACTTTCAAAGAAGTGTCCCTAAAATGGAACAGGCTGATCCGTCGCAATATGAAACACGCCTTGCGGTATGCAAGGCGTGTAAATGGCTTAATAAAGGTACTTGCCGAAAATGTGGTACTTATGTGGAAGCGAGAGCCTTTCGGTCAGATGCACATTGCCCGCTGGGGACAAACATGTGGTGATTGTCAAACTCGGTCATTATATCACATATCAATTAGCCTTTTTATCAAACTCGCAAATCCGCTCTTTCAGAGCTTATTCGCTTGTTTCACAAGCTTATTTGCTCGTTAATGAGCCCAGAAAAACAAATGTCTGCTTCGCAGCCGCTTGTTTTTCTCTGAGGCTCATTATATCATAGGATGAGCCACCGCTGCTGCAATCGAGGTGTCTACAGGATAGTACGGGATCAGCGTTGCCTGCACGGCATGGTACAGATCTGATTTGCCCGGCCACACGGTTGTCAGAACATTTCCGGCAGCATCGAGCTGGTGATACCAAGAGCCGTGGACATGATCCAATACCTGTTCATCCAAATAACGGAGAAACATTGCATAGTCATCGGCATACTGCTGTTTGTGAGTGACATGCCAAAGTACCGCAGAAGTATTGATTGCTTCTGCAAGAGTCCAGTGCATGCGGTCATGAACGACAGGGTTTCCCTGCCAGTCTGTAGTATAGACGATACCCGGTGCACCGTCTGCGTTCCATGCATCTTTGATCGCCCTCTGATAGAGAGATTCGGCAGCAGTCACATATTTTTCAATCGGAGTAGTATCTTCCGCTGTATTTTTCATCGAATATGCCCATTGCGTGATCAATCTTGCCCATTCGATACCATGACCCGGTGTTGCACCATAGGGTTTGAACGGATCGTCCGGATGATCCTTGTTACAGTCCAGATCTGGTGTCCAGTCTTTTCGAAAATGTTCCGGGATACGCCAGTCATTATGGTTAGCCCATGTAAGAACATGATCAATAATACGTCCAGCCCGCCGGCGGTAGGTTTCATTGCCTGTTGCATCCGCAACTGCTAAAAACGCTTCCACCGTATGCATATTTGCATTAAGCCCACGGTAATCATCTAATATCGTAAATTCTGTATTCCAAGTATCGCAGGAGAGGCCCTCTGATTCATTCCAAAAATATTTATCGTAAATATCTAAAGCATCCTCTAGCAGCGATTGTGCTGCAGGCCTTTTTGCTAAGACGCCGGAACAGGCTGCCAAGATGACAAAAGCATGCGCATAGCATTGTTTGGTTGGCAAAGGAGTGCAGTCCGCTTGTAATCCGGCATACCAGCCACCGTTGGAGCGATCATGCAGTTCTCCGCACAATCCCTGCAAAGCGGCATCGGCAAGCAAACCATAATCCGATGCAGGTTCTAATAAAGAAGCGATGCTGTAGACATGTGCCATGCGGCTCGTGATCCAAGTTTCACGCGGACGGTCTTTCAGCGGCGTGCCATCATCGCCGAGGTAATAGGAACCACCGCCCGGTGAGGGAAACTGTCTGCCAAAGGAAAATAACGTGTCGCGGATTTCGGACAGAAATTGGCGGTTTTCCGGTGTGTCTATGGTGTATTTTAAGGAGGTAGTGTTGGTCGTTATCATGAGAAACTTCCTTTCTATATAAATTAATGATATTATATATACTTTACAGGCAGAATAACACTTTGTAAAGGAGCGAAAGAAAATGGCATTATATCAAGCAACTATCGACGATAAACCATATATTATGGCACTATATACAGAAGCCATCGGAAGCGAAGGCTGCACTTGGAACGAAGATTATCCAAGCGAGGAGACTATGGACAGCGATCTTGCCCGTGGAGATGCATACGTTTGGAAAGATGAAGAGGGAGATCTTTTGGGCGCAATCTCTATCGACGAAGATCATGTCGTGGAAGAGCTGCCCTGCTGGTCTGCACAACTGCAGCCTGCTGCAGAATTTGCCAGACTGGTCGTGCGTGAGGATGCCAGAGGACAGGCGATTGCCAGAAAAATGATTTTGGCAATGATGCAGGTTGCCGCAAAGCGTGGGTGCAAAAGCGTGCACTATCTTGTCAGTCCAGGCAATCAGCGAGCGGTACACTCTTATGCACATCTGCATTTTACACTGTGCGGGGAAGCAGATCTCTTCGGAGAACATTGGCTCTGTTATGAAAAACAACTATAGCCAAGCTAACCTATTAGCTGCAAGATAGCTATTATTTAAGTGACATAATAAGCAATATGTGACCAGACAGTAGCTTCGGATGCGCAAAGTTTGGAGCAGATACTTTTTACGGTTTTTTTACTTTGGGGCGATAGTGAATTTTACATAGACTTTCTATAATGGTCAGCAGATAAAACGTATATTGCATGACAGTATAGAAAGGAATGAGCCCATGTTAAAGTTAGAACATATTAGTAAGTCATTTGATGGTGTGACTGTATTGAATGACATTTCCCTTGAGGTGCAGGACGGAGAGATTGTTTCGATTTTAGGACCGTCCGGCTGCGGTAAGACGACCCTTTTGAATCTGATTTTAGGGATTACGGATGCGGATAAGGGAATGATTTATTATCAGGAAGAAGATATCACAAAGCTTCCTATGGAAAAAAGAGATTTCAATATTGTATTTCAGGATTATGCATTATTTCCCAATTTAAATGTATATCAGAATATTGTATATGGACTGCGTAACAAGCCTGGGTTGTCGACAGCAAAAGAGGTGGATGCCTTGATTGATCTGTTGGAACTGCGTGCACATCTGGATAAAAAAATAGAGCAGTTGTCCGGTGGGCAGAAACAGCGCGTTGCGTTAGCGAGAACGATGGTGATGAAACCAAAGATCTTATTGTTGGATGAGCCGCTTTCGGCGTTGGATGGTGTGATTAAGGAGTCGATCAAAGACAAGATTAAGACGATTTCCCGACAGTTTCACCTAACAACGATCATCGTAACACACGATCCGGAAGAGGCGTTGACGCTTTCAGATCGGGTTCTTATTATCGAACACGGCAAAATATCACAGTATGATACGCCGGCACAAATTGTGCACAGCCCGCAAAATGATTTTGTCCGCAAATTTATCTTAAATCAGCTTGTGATTAAACGAGATAACATCTTGACGCTGTTTGGCGCTGCACCATTAACAGCAGGGAAAGCGGTGTAACAGTGAAAAAGAATGCAATTGGAATTAAATTGATATTTGGAGTGATCAGTCTGTTTTTTATGATATTTTTAGCAATGCCGATCGTCAGACTGTTACTTCGTTCGTTTATGGATACAAATGGAGCATATACCTTGTCTGTTTATCAAAGTGTATTTGCAGGGCGTAAATTTGGACAGGCATTGCGCAACAGTTTTGAGATTGCTGCATTGTCTGCCGCAGCAGCAACGCTGATCGCCTTTGTGTTAGCTTATACCTGTTATTATACTAACTTACCGGCAAAGGGTAAAAGCATTATTCGCATAGCAGCAATGTTTCCGATGTTTATGCCGACGATTACGTATGGATTCGCCATTATTTATTCCTTTGGTAATAATGGATTGCTGACAAAATGCTTCCATCACAAATTGCCATTTGATCTTTACGGTATTTGGGGATTATTGATCGGTTATAGTGTTTACACGATACCGGTTGCCTTTTTGCTGATTAGTAACACGATGCAGTATATCGACAAGAAGGCGATGGTTGTATCCAAAGTAATGGGAGATAAATCCTATGCTACTTTTTGGATTGCCATAATCAGACCGCTTTTAGGGACACTATGTGGTGCATTCATTCAGGCGTTTTTCCTGAGTTTTACCGATTTTGGCATTCCGGCATCCGTTGGAGGACGCTTTGAAGTGGTAGCAAGTGTGCTTTATCGCCAAATGCTGGGAGGTATTCCTAATTTTGGCAAAGGTGCAGCGGTAGCGATGATTATGCTGCTTCCATCCATTGTTAGTATTTGCTTATTACAATTTCTGGAAAAATATAATATCCGCTACAAAAAGATCAGCGGTGCAGAACTGACCCAAAATCGTCTCAGAGATGTTATATGGTCTGGACTATCTGTCCTGTTTTTGGTGCTGATGCTTTCGATTTTTGCAGTGATCTTTGTGGCTCCATTAGTGACAGACTGGCCGAATAAAGTAAGCTTTTCAATGGAGCATGTCATCGCAGTGTTTACCGATGACAGTCTGCTGCAGATTTATATCAACACATTGGAAATGGCAGTGCTTACTGCAATCATTGGAACATTCACAGCGTATGGTGCTGCACTTGTTACCGCAAGAAGTCATATGCCGAAGTGGTGCAAAGGGATTATCGAGGGCATTGCATTGGTGACAAGCACGATTCCGGGTATGGTGCTTGGTGTAGCATATATGTTTGTGTTTTCCGGAACGAGTTTGCAAAACACCATGTGGATATTGCTAATCTGTAACGTGATCCATTATTTTTCATCGCCGTATCTGATGATGAAAAATTCGTTATCCAAATTAAATGAAAGCTGGGAAACGACAGCAGGACTGATGGGAGATAGCTGGATCAAGACGATCGCGCGTATTGTGACGCCAAATGTGAGGGAAAGTCTGTGGAGTGTATTTGACTATTATTTCACAAACGCCTGTGTGACAGTGAGCGCCATTATTTTCCTGGTAGGATCGAGAACGATGGTCTTAACGACGAAGATCAAGCAGCTGCAGTATATTAATAAGTTTAACGAAGTATTTGTATTATCTTTGTTGATCTTTTTTACTAATCTGATAGCAAAAGCACTCTTTGCGGTGCTTGCTAAATATAAATTATCAAAACGTGCGAGAGGGATGCACAAGAAGGAGGAACTATGTTTCGAAGAAAATTAATGGGAATGATGATGGCAGTGACATTGGCCGCAACAGCGGTTACAGGATGTGGGAATGCAACAGGGGGATCTTCAGGAAAAGCGTCGGATGCAAAAATTGTTATATATTCGAATGCAGATGATGAAGCAATTACAGCAATGCAAAATGCGTTGGATAATAATGGTTACAAAGATAAATATACCTTTAATGGATTTGGCACATCAGAGCTTGGTGGTAAATTGCTTGCAGAGGGCAAAAACATTGAGGCTGATATGGTAACAATGAGTACCTTTTATCTGGACAGTGCGCAACAGCAAAATAAGATGTTCCAAAAGTTGGACTTTCCGATAAAGACATTGGATAAGTTTGGAGATTACGCAGCACCGATTACTTCTCAGGAAGGTGCGATCATCATGAATACAGATCTGATGAAAAAGTATAATCTTTCCACACCGACCTGCCTAAAAGATCTGACCAAAAAGGAGTACAAAGGTTATCTGGCAATTACAGATGTTAAGTCTTCCTCGACTGCTTGGCTGCTTATGCAGGCGTTGATTTCTGCCTATGGCGAGAAGGAGGCTCAGAATGTATTAAAACAGATTTATGTCAATGCAGGTGACCATATTGAGGATTCCGGTTCTGCACCATTAAAACTGTGTCGTGCAGGTGAAGTCGCGATTGGATTTGGACTTAGACATCAGGCAGTTGCAGATAAGGCGAATGGCCAGCCAATTGATTATGTAGATCCGACGGAAGGTAATTTTTCTCTGACAGAGTCTGTTGCAGTGATCGACAAGGGCAAAGATACCAATCCACAGGCACAGAAGATGGCACAGTGCATTATTGAACATGGACGTGAGGAATTGCAGAAATCCTATCCAAATCCATTGTATGAGGGTGAGTCTGCAGATGCAGCGAATAAGTCAACCTATCCAAAGACTTTTTCCGAGCCATTGACCTTTGAATTATATGAGAAACATCAGCAGTTGTCTGACGAAGTTATGCCATAATAAACGATGCGGAGGAAAATAAAATGCAATATAAATTATTAACACCGGGGCCTCTTACGACAACGGACACGGTAAAGCGAGAAATGATGATCGATCATTGTACTTGGGATGATGATTACAAGTCCGTCACACAGAAGATCCGTGCAGGACTGCTAAAGCTGGCACACGTTTCTGAAGAAGAGTATACGAGTGTTTTGATGCAGGGCAGTGGAACCTTTGGTGTGGAGGCAGCGATCACGACGTTAGTGGGAGAGGACGATTACTTATTGATCCTCGCCAATGGCGCATATGGAGAGCGCATGGCAGATATTGCGCATCATGCGGGCATTTCTTATCATATGCGTTCTTGGGCAATTGATGAACAGCCGGATGCGCAGACGGTGAAAGCGATTTTGCAGGAAAATAAATCGATCACACATGTTGCAATGGTTCACAGTGAGACTACGAGCGGTATTCTGAATGATGTACAGTCGATCGGCCGAGTTGTAAAAGAAGCGGGTGCAACTTTTATTGTTGACGCAATGAGCAGCTTTGCCGGAGTGGATATCCCAGTTAGAGAATGGGGGATTGATTGCATTATCAGCAGTGCCAATAAATGCATTCAGGGTGTACCGGGTTTTGCGTATGTGATCGTTCGTAAAGATTTGTTAGCCGCCTGTGAAGGCAATGCACGTTCGTTGTCGTTGGATCTGTACGATCAGTGGAAAACCATGAACGTAGATGGTAAATGGAGATTTACATCGCCGACACATGTTGTTCTGGCGTTTGCTAAAGCAATGGAAGAACTGGAGACAGAAGGTGGTATTGCTGCACGACATGAGCGGTATGCAGCCAATGAGAAGCTGCTTTGCAAGAAATTGTCAGCACTTGGATTTATCCCGTTTTTGGAACAGGATGTGCAGGGACCGATTATCACTACATTTTATTATCCGGCTGGATGTAATTTTTCGTTTCATGAAATGTATGACTATATCAAAGAGCGTGGATATATTTTATACCCGGGCAAAACAACGAAAGCGGAAACGTTCCGCGTAGGAAATATTGGAGAAATTTATCGGGAAGATATAGATAAGCTGGCAGATCTGTTGTCTGATTTTTTGGACAGCAAACACAATCTGCAGGCAAAGGGAGCATAGCAATATGCAGTAAATATTGGAACAAGGATGGAGGAGTAAAGACGTATGGATATTAAAATGATAGTAATGGACTGGGCGGGAACGACGGTAGATTATGGTTGTTTTGCACCTGTCCATGCATTTGCAAAGGCATTTGAAGAAGTAGGTATCACACCGACGATGCAGGAGATCAGAGAGCCGATGGGACTACTCAAAATGGATCATATTCGTGCAATGCTGTCCATGAAACGTATACAAAAAGCCTGGATCGCAAAATATCAACAGGCACCGACAGCAGACGATGTGGAAAAGATCTACGATATCTTTGAAAAACAATTGTTGTCCGGTCTGGTAGAATATACGGACCCCAAATATGGATGTTTGGAGTGTGTGAAATGGCTTCGGGAACAGGATATCCGCATTGGATCGACTACGGGATATACACATGCCATGATGGATATTGTCAGCGAGGAGGCATCCAAGAAAGGATATGAGCCGGATGCACTTGTGACACCGGAAGATGTTGGCGGCAAAGGAAGACCAGCTCCATATATGATCTTTCGCAATATGCAGTTACTTGGCATCGAAGATGTCAGACAGGTGATCAAGGTTGGAGATACAGCATCGGATATGAAAGAAGGCAAAAATGCTGGAGTGTTTACGATAGGAGTGTTAGAGGGAAGCTCTGCACTGGGACTTAGTGAGAAAGAATTTGCCTCACTTTCTGCGGAGGAGAAAGCAGAACAGATGCAGTGTGCACAGGAGACACTTACGCGTGCAGGGGCAGATTTGGTAATCCGTGATTTAAGTGAACTTCCGGAGGTTATTGAGAGAGGCGTATTAGTCGTTTGACATTTTAAGCTGATGATAAAAAGACTGTCGAAATGTTATATTTTTTGGTTTTGACAATAACGAGAGGAATTGTCAAAAATGCAGATGGCACCATAGTATTTTGCCACTGTTATGCGCAAGAAAGTACGACATAATTCGACAGTCTATTTACTTTCTAAATTTAATTCTATATAATGATGAAAGCGAATCAAGGAATAAGATTATTCGTAATTATAATTCTGTTAAAAGCACGAAAGGAAACAGACATGTGCATAAAAAAATGGATAGCGGTGCTGAGCGCACTGTGCGTTGCAGTCAGTTTGATAGCCGGCTGCGCACATCTTACGAAAGAATCCAGAAATAAACAAGACAATAGACCGACGATCATTGTAGGAAGTGATATATTCCCACCCTATAACTATACGGACGAGCATGGTAATCCGGCGGGAATTGATGTGAAGATTGCCGAAGAAGCATTTGGACAGCTCGGTTACAGGACGGTGTTTCGACAGATTGACTGGGAAAAAAAAGATGAGCTGGTCGAGTCAGGGAAGATAGACTGTATCTGGGGTTGCTTTTCGATGGAAGGAAGGACGCAGGATTACCAATGGGCAGGACCTTATATGGTCAGTCATCAGGTAGTGGCGGTGGATGCGAAGAGTTCTATCTATCATTTGAGTGATCTAAAGGATAAGATCATCGCCGTACAGTCAACTACCAAACCGGAAATGATCTTTTTGAAACAAGAGGGGAATATCCCTAGAGTAAAAAACGTTTACAGTTTTGAAAATCGAGAGTATATATACACGGCACTGGGAAAAGGATATGTAGATGCAATTGCAGCTCATGAAACGGCGGTGGAACAGTATTTGAAAGATTTCAACGCAGATTACCGCATATTAAAGGAATCTATTTTGACAACGGGTTTGGGGGTTGCTTTTGCGAAAAAAGATCAGCGCGGCATCGCTGCAGCCTTGTCCAAAGAGCTTGACAGTATGCGAAAAGACGGAAGAACAAAAAAGATATTGGAGCAGTATGTAACAAACGCCGACGAATTTCTGGAGGTAGATGTTCTTGAAAAATAATAAGGAATATTGGGGAAAAACAAGAAGACGCACACTGGGATTAATAACGTTGGTTGGATGTATGATCCTGTTTGGCGTATTTGAGTTATCTGCGGAATCGGACTTGAAAGATGCGCAGAAGCGCGTAGAAGATAAAGCAGAATATATTAAAACACAGTATATTACATATCAGAAATACAATGCATCAAATGTCACCAAGAGCCTTGATCGGCTGATTGATAAAACGCAGCAGGTTCGACGTGATGTTGCACGCCATAGTAAGGAGATAGATTATGACTGGCTCAAGAAATATACAGATGAGCAAAGATTGAGTGGAATTACATTAATGTCGCCCTCCGGGGATGTTGTACAGGAATATAAAACAGTTGACATTCCCGATGCAGAAGTGAGAAAGGAAATAAAACGAGAGGTTGTCTTAAATACAGCACAATATGAATTAAAAAACTATGCAGAAAGAATTGAAACGGAAGACGGAACGCTCGTTGATATATCGGCAGTCGGAAGACCTGAACAAAAAGGCGTGATCGTTTGTTATAATGCAACAAAGGCACAGTATGCCAAAAATTATGCTCTGTCCATTCAAAGTTTGTTGGAGGGGTATAATATGCATACCAATGGTACGATCATAATTACGAAAGGGAAAAAGATTATTGCTTCGAATGATAAAAGACATGTTGATCTGAATTCGTTTGACTGCCCTTTTGTTTCAAAACTAAATCGTGCGATAAGAAACCATAAAAAACAATCACAATTGAAGCGTTTTCAAGTAGACCACAACTTCTATTATGGAAATGTGAGCGGTGGGACAGATTATTATATCTATACCTGTCTTCCGTTGTCGAAAGTTTATGTAAACTGTTGGCGCAACGTTTTAGTAGCAGCTATTATTTATATTAGTTTTTCTGCAATCATATTATTTGTGCAGTATCGCGGAGAGCAGGTTCATATGCGTGAACGGCGACAACGTGAACGGGAATACCAACGCGAGCTTGTTATAAAAGCGCAGGAAGCACAGAGTGCTAATGTTGCCAAGACCGAGTTCTTGCAGAGAATGAGTCATGATATCCGAACGCCGATCAACGGTATTCGTGGAATGATCGAGGTTGCTAATTATTACAATGATGACCTGGATAAGCAGGCAGAATGCCGTAAGAAGATATGGGATGCCTCAGGGCTTTTATTGGAACTGGTCGACGAAGTGTTAGATATGGGAAAACTCGAGTCCGGGGAAATTATCATGGAGGAACGCTCATTTAACCTGTCCCGAATGTTGGACAACTTATATCAGGTAGTGGAGCAGCAGGCGGTAGAACGAGGCATAACGATTCAGGTGGCGGATTATGATGTCAAACATTCTTCCTTCGTGGGAAGTCCGATCCATATTAAGAGAATGTTTATGAATATACTGAGTAATGCTGTGAAGTACAATAAAGACAATGGAAAGATCATATTAAGCTATAAAGAAGAAACTATGGATGAAGATCATGTTGTCTTAACCTTTCGCTGTGAAGATACCGGCATTGGTATGAGCGAAGAATTTCAACAGAAAATCTTTGAACCGTTTGCGCAGGAGTCGGAGACAGCACGGACTTTATATGGCGGTACCGGCTTAGGGCTGCCTATTGTTAAAAATATATTGGATAAGATGAATGGACAGATTTCGTTTACCAGTAAGCAGGGAAAAGGGTCTGTGTTCGAGATAAGGATGCCTCTCTTGGTGAACCATGAGGCTGTTTTGGAGGAAGAGCAGCCTGAGGAAGAAGTATCCGGTATATTGACAGGCAAAAAAATTCTGGTGGCAGAAGATAATGAACTAAATATGGAAGTGGCCAAATTTATATTGGAATCGGCAGGAGCTACAGTGGTTTTAGTGGAGAATGGAGAGCGCTGTGTTAAAGAATTCAGGGCTTCTGAGGAAGGTGAGTTTGATGCTGTTTTGATGGATATTATGATGCCGATCATGGATGGATTAGAGGCAACTGCGTGCATTCGTGCATTGGAGCGGGAAGATGCCATGACAGTTCCGATCATTGCAATGACCGCCAAGGCGTTTGTAGATGATCGTCAGAAATCGTTTGCGGCTGGTATGAATGAACATCTTGCAAAGCCATTGGAGGCAAAGGAAATAATAAAAACACTTGTAAAATTTGTTGTGCAAGATTAATATTAAGGAGAAAAAAACTAAGAAAATATAGTATTGGCCGATATACACAAATAATACGTCTGTGGTAATAGGACTGCAGATGTACAGTAAGAAAGGTAAGGTTATAATGATGACAAAGAGAAAACAACCGGAATGGCTTGATAACGCTGTGTTTTATGAGATTTATCCGCAGTCTTTCCGCGATACGAACGCGGACGGAATTGGTGATATCAATGGTATTATTGAAAAATTGGATTACATTCAGGATCTGGGGTGTAATGCGATTTGGATCAATCCATGTTTTCAGTCTCCGTTTGGAGATGCGGGCTATGATGTAGAAGATTACTATACAGTGGCACCGCGTTATGGAACCAATGAAGATCTGATACGTTTGTTTGAGGAAGCGCACCGCAAAGATATGCATGTACTCTTAGACTTGGTGCCGGGACATACTGCGGTAACGCATGAGTGGTTTAAGCAGTCTATGAAAGCAGAACATAATGAGTATACAGATCGGTATGTGTGGACAGATTGTATCTGGGTAGAACCGACAGGAATGGGAAGTATTCGTGGCATATCCGATCGTGACGGCTCTTGCGCTGTGAACTTTTTCTCGCATCAGCCGGCGCTGAATTATGGATTTTATCAGCCGGATCCGGAGCAGAAATGGCAGCAGCCGATGGATGCAGAAGGGCCGATCGCTACGAGAGAGGCTCTAAAAGATATCATGCGTTTTTGGCTGGATGCAGGCTGTGACGGTTTTCGTGTGGACATGGCGGGATCTCTGGTGAAAAATGATCCGGAAAGCAAGGGGACGATTGCTCTTTGGCAGAATATTCGTGAATTTTTGGAAGAGGAATTCCCGGATGCAGCAATGGTATCAGAATGGGGTGAGCCGGATAAGTCTTTGATCGGCGGTTTTCACATGGACTTTTTGCTTCACTTCGGACCATCTCATTATAATGATCTGTTCCGCTGCGATCATCCGTATTTCAGCAAGGATGCTAAAGGATCTGCCAAAGAATTCGTTGCTGCTTATCAGGCGAACTATGCGAAGACAGATGGAAAAGGATTGATCTGTATTCCGTCCGGCAATCATGATATGGATCGTTTGGCAAAGAACTTGGACACGGATGAATTAAAGGTGGCATTTGCATTTCTGCTTTCTATGCCGGGAGCACCATTTATTTACTATGGGGATGAGATTGGCATGCGTTATGTGGAAGGCTTAACTTCTGTGGAAGGTGGATATGGAAGAACCGGTTCTCGTACACCAATGCAGTGGGATGACAGTTTGAGTGCCGGATTTTCAGCAGCTCGTAAGGATAAATATTATATTGCTCTTGATGAGAGCGCAGACCGTCCAAATGCGAAAACGCAGTCAGAACAGGAAGATTCACTTCGCAGTGAAGTAAAACGTTTGATCGCATTTCGTAAGGCAAATCCGGCGTTGCAAAGCAAAGGAGAGATCTCTTTTGTATCCGATGATTATCCGTTGGTTTACAAGCGCACTTCAGCAGAACAGGAGATCACGGTCATCATTAATCCGGGAGCAGATGCCGTGACAGTACCTAATGTAAACGGAAAGGTATTATATACCGTTGGCGGTTCAGCTGTAGTGGAGAAAGGCATCGTTAAAGCGGATGGATGTACGGCAGTATTTGTCGGTTAATGCTCGGTGCTAAGAGGTGATAAATGGTACTGAAATAATTCGTCATTAATGCGATCTATGTCATATTCTTTGTTGTTGATATAGGTCGCAATAATGATATCTCTTGTATCTTTTGCATATAGATCGCGGTGACCATATTTTTCAAGCAGCCGTCTTGTCTGCTTGCGATCTGCATGGACGGCGATACATAAGAGCAGAACAACATCGCGGGACGGATTTCGTTTGGTCCCATTTAGAATGTCATATACATAAGATTTGGATAATATACCACGGCAGCGATGCACAACGTCAGCAATGGCAATGCCATGTTCGGCGATATATTCCGGGAATGGAGCTGCGGCTGAAGCGGTTGCAGCAAATTCTTTGATGTACGCACTCATGTCCTTTTTGTCGATGTTATTAAGAATATCGAGTAGTTCGGTTGTTGGTTGTTCTTTCATAGGTTCCTCTTTTCCACTACAATATATTTATGGTTAATATTACTTACAGCCAGAAAGGAATTATCCATTTTGTTGCTATAATTTATCTATTATGATATTTTAAAGGAATGTGTTAGAAAATACAAGAACCTATGCAGTAAATAACGGAGCGCACTATGCAATGAATGATAGTGTAGTATGCAGTGGATGACAGGGTGCACTATGCAGTGAATGACAGAGCGCACTATGCAGTGGATGACAGGGCGCACTATGCAGTGAATGACAGAGCGCATGATGGGAGGATAACATTGACGTTGGAAGAAAAATACCAATTATCGTTATATGAAAAAGTCACCCGGTTAAGTGATGATAAGCAGATATGGCTGGTAAAAAATATAGAGACGAATGAAATCTATGTGCGTAAGGAACTTCTATTATATAACTTTGAAGTATATGCACAATTAAAAGAAAAACAATTTGATAATATTCCAAAGGTTATAGAGTGTGTGGAAGAAGAAAATCGTTTGATCGTGATCGAAGAATATATACATGGAAAGACGCTGGAGACTGTAATGGAAGAGCATGGAGTATTATCGGAGGAAAATGCGGCGTTTGTTATCCGATCGCTTTGTGATATTTTGCACAAGCTGCATGGCAATCTACCGCCGATCATACATCGTGATATCAAGCCATCGAATATTATCTTTAGCTCTGATGGAGTCGTAAAACTGATTGATTTCAATGCGGCAAGAGAACTCCGTGCGGAACAAAATGAGGATACTAGACTGATGGGCACAAGAAGATTTGCAGCACCGGAACAATATGGTTTTGGGCAGTCAGATCCTCGTACGGACATTTATGCGCTGGGCATCACGTTCTATTATATGCTGACCGGTGATTATCCGGACAGCGGCAAATATGCCGGCAAGTACTATGATATCATCACCAAATGCATACAACTTGCCAAAGAAGATCGTTATCCGACAGTGGATGAACTGCGGAAAGTCATTCAGGAATGTGGAACGATCGCCGGATCGAATAAACGGACGAATGATCTGTATAGCGAATTGGCTCCCAAACGTAAATTAGCTGCACAGAATAGATTTTACTCTGATGCGTTAGACTTTATAAAACGTATCGTACAGTTCGCATTACAGCCCAAAAGTACAGACAAACAGCTTGCGCTTGGATGGCGCAGGTGGCTGCCGGTTGGATTTCGGACAGGAAAAATTTGGAAAATGCTTATTGCAGCTCTTGGCTATGTAATAATTTATGCACTTTGTTTTTCCGGTACGTTTACGGATGCGGACAATGCGGCATATACCGGTTTTACATTATGGGCATTTCGCATTGACGCTTTGTTAATGCTTCTTGGTTGTGTCGAATTGATAGGAAACTATGGCGGGGTAATGGATCGTTTGCCTCTCATGAATAAAAGCAGACTGCTGTACATGATCATGACGGTCATTTATACGATAGTATGGTGTTTCTTGATCATAAGCATATTAGCACTCGTTGTTTCTTGATCATAAGTATATTGGCATTCGTTGTTTCTTGATCATAACCATATTAGCACTCATTGTTTCTTAATCGTTTGACAACTCACGCTTATTCCGCTGTATAGCGGACGAAAAATAGAATTATTTCATGTAAAATCAGACTATAAGCCGGCACAAATAATTAAAGCGTGCCTGATAGTCTGTTTTTTTGTCAGGCAGGAGAAAGGATGCGTATGAAAGATAAAAAAAGCAGTTTTTTGATCTTTGCCGTTGTAATAGTAGCTGTTGTAGTTTTAGCAGTGACTTGTAGCGGTGGAAGTGATAAAGAGGAGAGTAACAAGGAAGCAAAAGGGAGCAGCAAGACAACGACGGAAAGTACATCGGATCAGACTACTTCTAAAACGCAGACAACGGTGACCAAGGGAAATGTTTATAACAAGAAAAATCTGGTGATTGATGTTGATAAATTCGATGATGCAAACACGGCGATCTGGTTCCGGCTTCAGAACAAATCCAGTGCAAATTGGACAATTTATGCCAGTGCATATTCGATCAATGGAATTATGACGAATAACAACATGTTTGACCTTGATTGTGAAATTGCCAAAGGAAAGAAAGCAAATGCAAAACTAGAGCTTGATACAGATTTTATGGAAGACATGGGAATGAAAGATATAGAATTTGTGGATATCAAATTTCAAGCAGTAGATTCTGATGAGTATACTTCGTTTTACACAGATGTGATCCGCATTAAAACGAATAAGTTTCAAGGCAGGAAAGTGGTCAAAACCGGTAAATCGATTTATAACAAAAACGGCATTAAGATCGAATACCTGGGAGGCGACGGGGATAAATATCAATTTGCCGTTACGAATACGACTGGAAAGTATCAGGTTTTTGATGTTGAAAACATTACCGTGAATGACTATACATCGTCAGAAACAGATTTTGATCTTGTTAGTATTCCGGTATTTGATAAACAGCAAAACATAGTCACGATAGATTTAAGCCAAGGCTTTTTGACTGACAACAATATTAGCAAAGTAAAAACGATCGAGTTTACATTGGATGTCAGACCGAATGATGATTATATGAAAGAGTACAAAACAGGAGTAGCGAAGTTGACACTTAAGTAAACAGGTAACAGGAATAGGAAGTTGAAAATAGCCTGAACCTTACGATAAAAGGTAAGCATATCATGGAAAGGAATGAAGGAGAATATGGATAATAAGAGAAAAGGCGTGTGGAGTAGTGGAAGGTTGACGATAGGGATCATTTCCATTGTTTTGTTCTTGTTTATTGCATTACAGTCTTGCGCAGTAGGGGTAGGAAATGCATTGCAGGAGAATAATTCAACCAGCGGCAGTTCAGGGTTATTATGTGCATTTGTATATCTGGTCGGTGGAATTTTGGGAATTGTGATGCGTAACGCAAAAGGGATTGCGGGACTGATCGTAACTGCTGTATTCTATTTGCTTGGATTTTTGATGAGTTTTGCTGATCGAGGAGAATTTGGTGATTTAGCAATCTGGGGCGGATTAAGCCTGATCCTGGCAGCGTTTTATATTGTTTGTGCGATCAAGACCAGACAACGCAATGCAGACAATGACAGTGAGGCAATATAATTTGTCTCAGATAGTATGATGACAGAATACACATAAAAAGAAGATACCGTATTCATCACAAAGTGTGAATCGGTATCTTCTTTTTGTATTGTCATTAATAATATAATGCATGGATCAAAAGAGTATTTGTACCTACATCATAATATCAAAATAATATTAGAACACAGCGATCCTTAAATCAACTGCATCTGGACGTCTTTTGTGAGTACATCTGTGTAGCTGAAAGAAATCTTCTGTGTGGTATCGTCGAGCTTATTCTCTACTTCCACCAGAAAGATACTTGGGTAGGTTTCACGGATGATGCCCTCTGTCACATCGATCTTGTGGCGCCCGCGGTTCGCACGGATCTTAACTTTATTTCCGATGTTTTGGTCTACGGAGGATCTTACCCGGAGTATGTCTGCCTGACTCATATAGCACCTATACCTTTCTATAGTGAGATTATCTTCTCAGAATCTTTAGTCCGAAAATATTACTAACAGTATGAAGATCGAACTTGTCCCAAAAATAATCCATTCAATTGACAATAACATTATAACATAATTTTGATGTTACGTCAATTTTTGTGAAGTTGTTAATGCAAAGTGTATCGCTTTGTGGTACAATAAAAAGAGGCGGTATTACCGCATGAGAAGCAAATTCGATCATCGAACAGAAGGGAAGTGTGTCCGGTGAATCATATCATGATTGATTTGGAAATGAACAAAATTGATAAACAACAGCGAGGTGACATAAAGCTCTCCAGTGAGTTAATAGAGATTGGCGCAGTGAAGATGGATGATCAGTTTGAGGTTATTGATCAGTATCAGACATATGTTGCTCCGGATTATGGGGCGATGGATCATCGGATCATAGCGTTAACCGGCATTACGGATGATAAACTGGTAGGGGCACCGCGGTTTGCGAAGGCGATGGATGATTTCGCTGAGTGGATCGGATCAGAGCCTACCTGGTTTTATTCTTGGAGTATGTCGGATATCCGGCAGTTTCAGACGGAATCGACATTTAAGGAGTACAAGGGACCGATCATTGCCCGTATGGAGAGTCATTGGACGGACTTTCAAGAAGTATATAGTGAGCTGTTAGGAATTAACAAGAAGATTAAATTGAAGCAGGCAGTTACGGCAGCAGATTATGAGTTTACCGGGGCGCAGCATACCGCCTTGGCAGATGCGGTCAATACGGCGGAAATATTGCGTTTATCCAAAGATGCAGACAAGTTTGAACGCGTTATGAAGCCGGTTTTGGACTTGTTTCGTCCGGATAAGGATCAACCGACTTTATTGGATATGTGCCCTGAGTTTTTTGCATCTTTTATGGAGGAGTCAGCCGGTTCCGAGTGACTGCGTCCTTTTGGAAATATAAAGACAGCGGCAAATAAATCAAAGAGTGGGAGGTATGTATGGTAAGAAATAAATATTATGTAGTACGCAAGTTGGCGGATGTCATATATGCACTGCCGGTAGGACAGGGAATTGTCAGAGATTATCCGGTCATGCAATTGGGGGCGTTGGAGTATGATATTGTGCGTAAGATCGATCAGGATGAAAATCCACGTAAGGTATTTGATGAATTAGCAATCAGTTATATGATCGCAGAAGAACAGAGAGATTCTTTTTGGGAGGATTTTTGCACAGCGGCAGAAGATCTGGCGAGCTGTAATATTATTCAAAATTATGTTGTGAACGAAAAATTGAACAGCAGAACGAAAATGAGACGCATCAAAAGGTTTCGATAGAGGGAGGATACGCCAATGAAATACTGCATTGGAGATACCGTTGTTTGCATTAATGTGGAGGAACAGAATCTGCATTCTAATTTTCAGGCATTCCGATGTGATGAAAGCGAAGAACCGCAATTGACGATTGATATCGTGGAAGAACCGGAAATGACAATGAACATTCAAATGACAGTTGGTCAGATCATGCTGATGGAATCGGAAGAAATCGGTGTGTTTGAGGGAGCTATGGGAATTGATCTGCTCTATCCTAAGAATGTACAGTTGACCAGTATTGCAATTGCCAAGGGCTATCGCAGTGCCAAAGTATATGTGGTACAGGATGCAGAGGGTAAATGGAAGGAAGAGTTGTTTTTGGCATTGCGTGACGTTATCTATCTGGCATTGGAGCAAAATGGACGTTTTGTATTGGATTCCTCGTCGCTGCTTGTTGATGGCCGCGGTGTGATTCTTGCGGCAGATCCGAATGCAGAATTTGCGGGGATCTGTCAGGGAAAGCAAATTGGAAAAATCTTGAACGATTCTGCGAATATTATCGGAATTTATAAAGAAAGATTATATTTATACGGAACGCCTTGGTGCAGTCCTGAGGCAGTACAGGCAGAGCGTGCACCGTTAGGTGGTATTGTATTTTTGAAGAAGTCGGATGCCGGCGCAGTTACAGATTTGCCGGAAGATAAAAGACAGCTTCTGATGTTAGTACACTGCAAGTCGCCGTTTTGGCGTGAGGGGCTTTTGGATCAATGTCTGAATACGATCCAACGTGTGGAACCATCTGTGTGGATCCGACAGTTGGAATCGCATGCAGATGAGGCCGCAGCTGATGTATTGAAGCCGGCGCTTGATACGATAGAGAATGACACCGTGGCAGAGTATTAATGTCTACACACCATGATCTAACGTTTATGGCAGATGATGTTCGGTTGGCATAGTGCGGCAGAGAGGGAGTGCCCAGGTTATCACTATTTGACGCGAAGTTTTAACTTGGCCTTATGGCGGTTATAGGTCATCACTGTAATGGTTGCGGTCCCTTTTTTGCGTGCATAAACGATCCCGCTTGAGGATACCTTCAGCACTTTTGGATTTGATGACCGAAAAGTTCGTTTTCGGCTGGCACTATGTTTGGAAAGTGCAACCTTCAATTGTAGAGCAGAGCCTTTTTTCAGCACTTTTTTCTTCGCTTTCAAAGCGACAGAAGAGGGTGCTTTTTTTACGACAATTTTTATGCGTGCCTTGACATCTTTGCCATAAGCGGTAATTGTAGCGGTTCCTCGTTTTTTGGCACGGATCTTACCTCTTGCAGTTACAGAAACTATTTTTTTCTTACTGCTTTTATAGCGGACCTGGCTTGCGGTAATGTGTTTTAATGTAAGAGGAAGCTTTAAGGTCTCTTTCTTCCCAACAATAATTTTGGCAGATCGAAAGGAAATTGTCGGCTTTGGCGTTGTGTTTTTGGCAAATGCCTTGATGCAGACGTTATTTTGTCCTGCCGCAGAAGTGTCTACCCAGCTATTCGCAGTAGGCGAATAATAAAAACTCTGCCCGGTTTCGCTGTTGTACAGCGATTGCACACGATTAGTAGAAGCGCCTGTCCCTTCAATCGGCAGATAAGCCTCTGTGTTATTTTTTGAATGGTAGGTTACCACAACAGAAAATGAAGAGCCTCCTGTGAGTGCTGCCGGTTTTGCGAGTGTGATCGTGTGAAAGCCATTGTAGGGAATGGATGCGGTAGTGGTACTTGCCTTGACAAGTTTACCGCTTGTCGGGTAGCCGGAAGTAACGTTTTTGTATATTTGGATCGTTACATTTTGGGCGTCGGTGATCGTATAGATGCCTACAGCCTTAAGGCTTTGGTTGTAATCTGAACGGACACGAAAGATATTAGCCCCTTTCGGACTTGTAGTATCTGGGATCGCACTGCCCCATCCAAAACCATCGTATTGATAATTTGTATCGTACTTTGTATTTTTTTCCAGCTCGAAGGCGTAGACATCACAAATAGACGGTTCTTCGTATGACAGCCAGAAATATCCGTTTTCATCGGTTTTGCTGCCATAGCTGTTGGCAACCAGCCACGCACCGTCGGATTTGGGGCGATGACTGCTTGGAAAATTCAGTCTGGAGTAGTTATCGTCCCAGCCAATGATCGTTACGCAGTGATTGGAGGATTTTACAGCGGTAGAACCTGCATATGCAGTCTGGTAATAGGTGGCACCGGCAGAACCCTTGGAAGCGTAGGCCGTGTTGTAATACATTCCGGCCGCTAGTGCGGAAGTGTTCATGAGTGCATTTTTCCAGGCACTTGTTGGTGCAGCATCATAACAGGTGGCATTTTGCATATGATAGTTTGAGCGATAGCGGAGAACTTCCCCGCTTTTTTTCATTTTTTGTGCCATTGCACTGCGTTCTGCCAATGTATCAGCCTGGAAAGGTGCAGTGGATTCTGATACTACGCCAGACCAGCGTGCTAATGTAAATAAAGCGATCAGGGATGATCCGCCCCAGGTATAGGCGGCATCAACGTTTGAGGAAATTGGATAAAAGCCGTCTGTGATCAGCTTGTCACCGCCACGTTCGGATGGATGAAAAGCAAACCACGCCAAATGATTTTCTGAAAAATCGGCATGATTTTTTGTTAAGAAACCTTTGCGAATGGCATTGGATTCTGCTGATTTGAGAGTGCCAAATGCCCAACATGCCCCACTATTTCCTTGATCTTTGATGGAAGTGATAACTCCGGAGTCTCGCAGATCGTATGAGTCTGGCAGTTTGCTGTCTCCTTTTAAGGCTGACCGGATCGGAGCTGTCAGTCTAAAACTCTGGAGAACATCTGATGCTAAGTCGGTAGAAGGACTCTGTGTTAGTGAATCTGACTGCAGCACAGTGTGATTTTGTGTTAGCAGGTCTGATTGCGTCGAAGTGGTATTTTTCGTCAGGGATACCTCCTGCTCATTTTGATCCATAAATCGAAAATGAAGGAGTTTGCTGTTTGGATTTGTGATAGTGTGTGTGATCACGCGTCTGGTCCAATCTGTTTGTACATTCTCCTTTGCCATTGTGGGACGAGGCGACATAGAAAGTACAAGGGAGATCAGTACAAACAAGCATATGCTTTGACGCCAAAGGACGTTTTTTCTGTGAATTTGTATATATTTCAATGTTATGTTCCATACCTTTCTTATAATGGGCTCCTATAGGTGTTTGCCGGATAAAGCCGACAGGTGTTCGTTACAGGCAAGATACAGAGCCATCTGTATTGATACCTACTACATCATTATGATGCAGAGCCATCTGTATTAGTACTTACATCATTATGATACAGAGCTATCTGCATTAGTACTTACATTATTATGATACAGTATTATTTGCTTTTGCCCTGTGCATCTTATTATAGGAAGTATTGAGCACGGTTGCAACTGCTAAACGGTGTCGCAAAATTCATAAATTTTTAATGTATTACTAATTGTAACTGCCTGTTTATTATAGTAAAATGTGTCTGTGACAAAAATTTGTTGAAATTGTGGAGGAAAGAAATGAAGTATATTAAAGACATATTAAAAGGTATGTTGATCGGTGTGGCAAATGCCATTCCGGGAGTGAGTGGCGGAACCATGATGGTTTCGATGGGAATCTATGATGACATTATTTATTGTGTGACACATTTGTTTTCACAATTGAAAAAGAGTTTGAAAATCCTGTCTCCATATATTATCGGTATGGCAGTTGGAATTGTTGGTTTTGCATATATTATTGGATTTTTGTTGGAACATTATGGATTTCAGACCAAGATGGCGTTCATCGGTCTGATCTTAGGCGGTCTCCCGTTGCTGCTAGGCAAAGTAAAAGGCAAGAAAAAAGGGATATCCCATGTTATTGTATTTTTAGTATTTTTCCTATCTATTATATTAATGCAGTATTTTGGCGGCGAAGGCAAGGAAGTGACGCTGACGGTAGGAATCATTCCGGCAATCTTACTGTTTATCGTAGGTGTGATCGCATCTGCAACAATGGTTATCCCTGGTGTGAGCGGGTCTATGATGCTCATGATCCTTGGTTATTACAACCCAATCCTCTTAGCAGTCAAAGATTTTACGAGCGCGCTTGCAAAGGGACAGTGGCACACGATTTTGCAGTTATGTGGATCATTGATTCCATTCGGACTTGGCGTTGTGATCGGTATTTTTGCTATTGCTAAGATGATCGAAGTGCTGCTTAATAAGCAGGAAACATTGACCTACACGGCTATTTTGGGATTAGTAGCTGCCTCTCCGGTAGTAATTCTCATGCAGACACCACTGCTTGGACTTGGTGCCGTGACTTGGATTTCCGGTTTTATCATTTTAGCAGTTGGATTTGTATTTGCTTTAAAATTGTCAGATTAGGTAACAATGTTATCATGTTCTCTGTGATGATTGGGCAAGACATGGCTGTATGCTTTGCCTTAATATAGAGGAAGAGAAACACTATTTACGGCAAAGAAAGAGGGGGAATGCAGTTATGTCAGAAGAACGAAAGGTTTTGCATCAACGGATCGTGGTCAATTTAGTAGTGACTCTAGCAGCACTACTGGCAGTTTTCTTTTTGGGACCGAAGCTGTTTCGATTTTTTTTACCAATCATCATAGCGTGGGTCATTGCTATGATTACAAATCCGTTGGTTAGTTTTTTGGAAAAACGGATCAAGATCATGCGTAAGCATGGTTCCGTGATTGTTATTGTGCTTATTTTGGCGGCTGTTGCAGCGCTGCTTGTTTTTGGCATACGAGAGATAATTTTGCAGGTTAGTGCCTGGGTTGTTGATCTGCCGGGATTGTATCAGACGGTACTTCAAAACATTAATGATTCGCTGGCAACTTTGCACAGCAAGGTTCATTTGATACCATCTGATGTGGACAAGCTGCTGCCGGGAGACAACGGTAGATTAAATGATTATATTTTGAAATTTTTGAATTCATTGACGGACAGTCCAATGAAAACAATGAGTTCCCTAGCTGGTTCCGTTATTGATGGACTGGTGTTGTCGATCTTGACGATCATGTTAGCGTATTTCTTTGTCGCTGATCGACAAAAGATCAAGGATACAATTTTGAAATACACACCATCGAGTGTTAAGCACATATGGGATGTATTTTGTGATGTTATGGTGAAAGCCGTTGGTGGATATCTGAAAGCATGTTTTAAGATCATGTTCATCATGTTTGTTATTTTGTGGTGTTTTTTTGCGGCACTTCATATTAAACACGCGATGGTAATCGCGGTGATCACAGCACTCTTAGATTTTCTGCCTTTTATTGGTACGGGAACTGTGATCATGCCGTGGGCGGCTTATTATTTGCTGACCGGTGGATATGTTCATGCGGCAGTATTGATAGTTGCTTATTTTGTTACAATGATCGTTCGAAGATTGATCGAGCCAAAACTTGTGGGAGACAGTATCGGGATCAGCCCATTTTTGACACTGTTATCTATGTTTATCGGCTATCGCTGGATCGGAATGCTTGGATTGATCATCGGTATACCGGTCGGCATGATCATCAAGGCACTCTTTGAGCAGGGCGTATTTGAAAGTCAGATCCGTGGCATTAAAATCTTAGCCAAAGACATTAATGAGTTCCGCAAATATTAGTACAACAAAATTCCCATACCGAACATTGTTTTATGACCACATATTGTTTATTATGTCAGCAACAAATAAACTATTTTGCAGCCAGTAGTCTGACTTGTTCTGACGGCAGCGAACTAAGATAATTGCCGCAGAACGCAGAGTTTTTGAGTGATTTCTTATTTTGTTAAGTCTCTGATGAATACATGCCCGGAGGATTGTCTGAGATGTCCCGGTTTAGCAAGGTATCATCCATTTTTGGACGGGACGCTTCCGCTACGATGCGCTACGTCACGTTACTTAATGTCTCTAAAATACGAGACATAAGTAACGACGAGCGCAAAGTCCCTTTCAAAAATGATGATTACCTTGCTTCCGGGACTTCAAGTTTCCGAAGGGCATGTAAATCAATCATCAGAGACAACAAAATCTAGAAATCACTCAAAAACGTAAATGCGGCAAGGCAATTACTATAGTTCTCTGTCGGCAGAAACCACGATGTTGTGGCTGCAAAATTCTTAGTATTCTTTGACATAATAAGCAATATGTTGTTTTGCAATAACTTCCGGTATGGGAAGTTTGAATAATATTGTTATTGCTGTGGAAAATTGGAGTCAATAAAGTTGTTTAAGTTAATCTGATTTCTTGGGGATAGAATGCTGCGTCCTGCAAACGAACGGAAAATGCCATTCATTGCATGGAACAACAGTGTTCCGATCAGGATTCCTAACAATGCCAAAGTGTAATCGTCAATCTGTCCGCGTCCCAGTCCACTGACTGCCTGAGAAATTTCCATAGCAGCAGGAAATGCAAGATACAAAAACAGGCGGAATATATAATTACATTTCAAGAAGTAAGCACAGATATAATAGCCGAACGGAATATAGAGACACACTGCCTCTGCTAAATAACAAATAAGCGGAAACAGATCAGAACCATTTCGCAGTGCGGATTCCAGATAATTACCGGTTGCCATAAACGGTACAAAGTTCTGTGCGCCAAAGGCAGGCTCTTTGTAAGGCGGAACGATCGGTGTAATGTAGTATTGCTTAATCAGTGCCAATATATAGCATACGAGCAGCACTATACTCATTTGGATAAAGAAACGTCGGTACCCCTCGAAGTGAGGCGTTGTATCATACAGATCGCGGATGGAACAGTATAGAAATGGTGTCAACCAGTTTACTAAGACGAGCAGTACCAGATAAAAGCTGTAGTGCAGCCACGGATTCGGCTGGATACAGTATACGATTACCGCATAAATAAAGGCTCCGATCGTCATAAATGCAGCGTGGAGCACATTATAGGAATAGCTAAAGGATGATTCCAAAAAAAAGTGTGATAATGCGAGAGATACTAATACTGCAAATACGATCGACCATATTGGTGATGGCAAAAAATAATATAAAAATCCCTCACAGATCAGCGAGAGCAGTGCCAGTAAAATAACGAGACTGCTGATGTTTATGGTACGTGCATTCATAAAGTTCCTCCATTCTGCCATCTGTTGACGGCAATGTGTTTTAATCTTTGTTCTGTGAAAACTAATTGCGGCTAAGTAATTGCTATAGTTTCTTGATGGCAGGACTCACTATATAGCGGCTGCAAAATATAATTAGACCATCACATAATAAGCAATATGTGATTCTTATAGCAACTTCCGGTATGGGATGTTTTAGTAAGCCACACTTTTTTATTATACGAGAAATGATGAAAAAATTCAATTTCTCCCATGGAATAACTCCAATTGACCTTGCAAAACATGTATTTTCCAAGTATAATGAAACACGGCAAAGGGATGGATGGACAAACTTGGAAAAAATTAAAAAAAAGCTTGACAATACAGAAAAGGTTTGATATATTATACAAGTCGCTTGAAATTGTACGGGATCTTAGCTCAGCTGGGAGAGCATCTGCCTTACAAGCAGAGGGTCACAGGTTCGAGCCCTGTAGGTCCCATTAGACTGTATCAAGCACAGTCATTTATTTTAATATGGCGGAATAGCTCAGTTGGCGAGAGCACATGGTTCATACCCATGGTGTCAGGGGTTCAAATCCCTTTTCCGCTACTAAATGAAGAGCAGGTATAATTGATATACCTGCTCTTTTTGTTAAATCAGGAAATAGTAGAGAAGGAGTGCGATAAAGCAAGATAGATGCTTTTGAAGCATTAGTAGGAGGATTACTATGCGCGTTGGAATGGGATATGATGTACACCGTTTGGTAGAGGATAGACCGCTCATCTTGGGCGGGGTAGAGATCCCATATGAAAAGGGATTGTTAGGACATTCAGATGCTGATGTACTTTTGCATGCGATTATGGATGCTTTACTCGGTGCGGCAGCACTGGGAGATATTGGAAAACATTTTCCGGATACAGATGCTGCCTACAAAGGAGCATCCAGCATAAAGCTGTTAGAGCATGTTGGCAAGCTGCTGGAAGAAAAGTGCTATATGATTGACAATATCGATGCAACGATCATTGCACAGAAACCTAAAATGAGAGATTACATTGATACGATGCGAAAAAATATTGCTGATACGCTGGGGATTGAGCTTGACCAGGTTAATATTAAGGCAACAACAGAAGAAGGACTTGGATTTACCGGAAGTGGAGAGGGAATCTCTTCGCAGGCGATCTGCAGTATTTCTTCTTATTATGAGCACATGGTAAACAATGCCCCGGCAGGATGTGCTTCCTGTGGCGGCTGCGCAAGAAACTGACCGGACAATAACAGATTTATGATGTTGCCGTCAAAGGGTATGTAGTCCCTGGCGGATGCCATGGTATATTCTCTGCATCATACTATTTTACGGTGATCTTACAACTAACTGTGGTACCGTCCTCTTTCACTTTGATCGTGGCGGTACCTTTTTTGCGTGCGGAGATCACACCTTTTTTGGTGACAGATGCCACAGAAGAGTTGCTACTGGAATAGGTGGGTGCATTGCCGGAAGAAACTTTGGCAGTCAGTGTTTTTCGTTTTCCTTTTTTAATTGTTAATTTAGAAGCACTTAATTTGATCGTGGGAGATTTTACGGTTATTTTGCAAGTTCGTGTAACGCCATCTGCCTTGACGGCAATGGTTGCCGTGCCATGTTTTTTGGCAGTCACTACTCCGGAATCCGAGACAACAGCGATACTCCTAGCGCTGGAAGACCAGGTCGGAACGGTTTTGTTTGATATGGATGCCCGCAGTGATATGTTCTGACCGCGGAATAGTGATGCGGCTGTTTGGGATAGAGTGATAGTTGGTTTAACAACGGTAACTTGACAGTGCTGTTCTGTCTGATCTGCTTTGATTGTAATCGTTGCACTGCCGGGTTTGAGTGCGGTGATCAGACCGGTAGAAGAGACCAGTGCGACACTTTTTTTATTGCTGCGGTAAGTTGGGACACTGCGATTTGATGTCCTGGCTGTCAATTGGAATGTCTGCTGCTTTTCCAGTGAAAGTGCCGTTTTGTTGAGGGAGATTATCGTTGGAACGACTTGAATCTGACAATAGGTTTCGGATTTACCGGATTTCACTTTGATCTTGCAGGTGCCGGCTTTTTTGGCAGTGATCACTCCATATACATTGACGGAAGCGATGGAGGAGGCCGAACTGGTAAAGGAAGGGTAGCTTAGGTCAGAGGTGACGGCAGACAAGACCATTTCCTGACCGATCTTTAACGAAGAACGATAACTGGATAAAATGATAAACGGAGATGCAGCACCGGAGTGGCGGACCATAGCAGGGGCGAATAACCCTGTAAGCAGTGCGGCGATCAATACCATAATAAAGAAAGTGCGGTTGACAGATGTGTGCTTGAAAAATTGTTGTTTCATTTCCATAAATACCTCATTTCTGCGCATGAAAACATATCTGATCGGGAGTAGAACGATAGCTGCGCCGGTTGCTGTGTACGATAGGAACAAAAGAATGTGAGGGAAACACTCTTGACAATTAAAAGATAACATGCTAATTTGTACTTGTCAACACATATGGCAATAAAAATATTTCACAAACAGACTCATTTGTGCTATGATTGTGAAGTAAAATTTGTGAAATTACAGGCACAACAGTAAAAGGAGGATAATGCAGTGGACAAAATTAAGATGACAACCCCTTTGGTAGAGATGGATGGAGATGAAATGACCCGTATTTTATGGCAGATGATCAAGGATGAACTGCTGCTTCCATTTATCGACCTCAAGACAGAATATTACGATCTTGGTTTGGAGTACCGTAATCAGACAAATGATCAGGTTACGATCGACTCTGCAGAGGCAACGAAGAAGTATGGCGTTGCAGTAAAGTGCGCAACGATCACACCAAATGCTGCTCGTATGACAGAGTATGACTTGAAGGAAATGTGGAAATCACCAAACGGTACGATCCGTGCTGCATTAGACGGCACTGTATTCCGTGCACCGATTCAGGTAAAAGGCATTGAGCCGTGTGTTAAGAATTGGGAGAAGCCGATCACGTTGGCAAGACATGCATACGGTGATGTTTATAAAAATACAGAGATCAAGGTGCCGGGTCCTGGTAAGGCTGAGTTAGTATTTACCGGAGAAGATGGCAAAGAGATCCGCCAGACGATCATGGATTTTGATGGTCCGGGAATCATTCAGGGTATCCATAATAAAGATAAATCTATTGAGAGCTTTGCCCGTGCATGCTTTAACTATGCATTAGATACAAAGCAGGATCTTTGGTTTGCAACGAAGGATACGATCTCTAAGATATACGATCATAATTTCAAAGATATTTTCCAGGATATTTTTGATAAAGAATATAAGGAGAAATTTGATGCTGCCGGGATTGAATATTTCTATACATTGATCGATGATGCCGTAGCACGTGTTATGAAGGCAAAAGGAGGATTTATCTGGGCATGTAAGAACTATGATGGAGATGTTATGAGCGATATGGTATCTTCTGCATGCGGTTCTCTTGCTATGATGACTTCGGTATTGGTATCTCCATCTGGCGTATATGAATATGAGGCAGCGCATGGAACAGTACAGAGACATTACTATAAACATTTGAAGGGTGAAGAGACTTCTACTAACTCTGTAGCAACGATCTTCGCTTGGACCGGAGCACTGCGTAAGCGTGGTGAGATGGACGGCATTCAGGAACTGCAGGATTTTGCAGATAAATTAGAGAAAGCGACACTGGGTACGATCGAGTCCGGTAAGATGACGAAGGATCTTGCTCTGATCACCAGCCTTGAAAATGTGACGGTATTAAACAGCGAAGGATTTATTAAGGCAGTTCGTGAATCGCTAGAGCAGGAATTGGCATAATAACAGCTAATGGAGGATTTCTATGAAAGAGCCATTTTTTCAATGCAAGACAGCATTGCCGGACCAGGCATTCACGCATGGTGCGAAATTTCATTCAGATGATGTATTTGCGACAGCATTTTTGCGATTGATCAAACCGGAGATTCAGGTAACACGCGGTTTTGAGGTGCCGGCAGATTTTGACGGCATTGTGTATGATATAGGACGCGGCCGTTTCGATCATCACCAGGAAGATAAGGAATACCGTGAGAACGGATGCCCTTATGCTGCTTTCGGACTGCTATGGCGCGAATACGGTGCACAGTGCATTGGTGAGGAAGAGGCAGTGCGTTTTGATGAGTCTTTTGTGCAGCCGTTAGATGAATCCGACAATACCGGATGTCACAATGTTTTGGCGTCCATTATTGATGAGTTTAATCCTTCTTGGGATTCCGAAGAGAGTTATGACGATTGCTTTTGGCGCGCTGAGAAGATGGCGGAGGAAATCCTGCGTAACCATTTTGAGGCGGTAGCCGGTATTGTACGTGCGGCATCGCTGGTTCGTAAGGCAATGGAAGAAAGCAACGGCAGTATATTGATCCTTCCGAAGTTTGTTCCGTGGAAGAATGAAGTGATCGGAAGCAGTTATCAAATGGTGGTATATCCGTCGAATCGCGGGGGATATAGTGTGCAGGGAGTTCCGATAGAACATGGTGATACGGCACTGGTATGTGCAATGCCGGAAGAGTGGCGTGGTAAAGACGCACCGGAATTATCGCAGATTAGTGGAATCGCTTCGCTTCGTTTTTGTCATGCAAGTGGTTTCTTGGCAGCAGCAGATACGCTGGAAGGAGCGGTACAGGCTGCACAGACTGCAATTGCACGTAAGGAATCCTAGATATAATATTTGTAAGTTTGCGAGAGCTGCTGGAGCATGCGGTAATCTGTAATAAAGATTAGAACAATAATGAAGGCACCTCTTGATCATATCTACGAATATTGCGTTTTATACGCATTGTTCGTCAGATATGATTAAGAGGTGCCTTTTTTGATACCGTAATCTTAATAAGAACTTTTGTATTTATTTTATTTCTTATTTCACGTTATTTTGATTTATCTGGATTTTCTGGAATGGCTTCAATTGCGCTGATCGCAACATCCAGCCAATTACCCTCCAGATCTTCAACAGCACCAGCGTCACTGGCTGCCGCAATGGAAGGAGTCATAGGGATGCGTCCGAGTACCGGCAGATGGTACTGAGTAGCAACATCATCGACATGGCTTTTGCCGAAAATTTCGATTGCTTTGCCACAGTCCGGACATTCCACGTAACTCATATTTTCGATGATACCAATGATCGGAATATTCATCATTTGTGCCATTTTAACAGCTTTTCCTACAATCATGGATACCAGTTCCTGTGGGGATGTTACAATGACGATGCCGTCAACAGGGATGGTTTGGAATACAGTCAAAGGAACATCACCCGTCCCCGGAGGCATGTCGACAAACATATAATCGACATCTTTCCACACTACATCCTGCCAAAATTGTTTCACCGTGCCGGCAATGACCGGACCACGCCAAATAACCGGATCTGTAGCATCTTCCAATAACAGATTAACAGACATCACCTGAATGCCGGATTTGGAAACAACAGGATATATTGCATGCTCGTCGCCCGTAGCTTTTTCGTTGATGCCATATGCCTTTGGAATAGAAGGACCGGTAATGTCCGCATCCATAACAGCGGTATGGTAGCCTTTTTTCTGGAAGTTAGCGGCCAGCAAAGATGATACCATAGATTTGCCGACACCGCCTTTGCCACTAACAACGCCGATCACTTTGCGAATGCTGCTCTCTGCGTGCGGCTTTTCTAAAAAGCTCTTTGGATCTCTTGATGCACATGCCTCTCCGCAGCTCGAACAGTCATGATTACAATTTTCACTCATTTCATATCCACCTTTCTGTGAAATTAGTTGGGTATAATACCGTTTGACCCTAACATACGATTATAACAGTGATGAGAAAAAAAGTCCATCATTCAAACAAATCAACTATCAGAGATGTAACAAAATAAGAAATCACTCAAAAACTCTGCGTTCTACGGCAATTATCATAGTGCTCTGATGACAGAACAATTTAATGTATTGGCTGCAAAATATAATGAAATTCTCGACATAATAAGCAATATGTGGTTGTGGAGGATTTGAGGTATGGGAAGTTTGCGTAAGTAATATGCAATGCGACAGCAGCTTCGTATAAGCCAAATCTGAATCATGAAGTAAATGAACGATTTTGTTCTAACAAGCTTTCCATATACATATAGTGGTACAGAAGTATAGAAACAGGTTCAGAAATGAGGAAAAGAATGGGTCGTTATGAGCGAATGATTTGCTATTTGTATGAATATCAAGATGGACACAAGGGAGCCAATGTTGGCTATGTCAAATTGGAAAAACGCGGTGAACAGTGTCGGGTGCTGATTCAAATGCGGAGAGCCGACCTTGCCACTCTGCCACAGGCAGCATTGTTTCAGCAGGAAAAAACAGGCGTGCTGCTTATACCCATTGGCGTCATGAGAGATAATAATGGCAGTATGAAGGGGCAGTATGAGGGAAATGTGGACAATCTTGCAGGTACCGGGCTGTCTCTCGACGATGTACATGGAGTATTGGTTTATGTAGAAGAAGGACATTATTTTGCATCAACATGGAATTTGGAACAGATCGATGCACGGCAATTACGTTGGTGGCAGGGGGATCAACATGAGGATGCAGGAAAAGCAGAGGCTTTACCTAAGGGAGGCAGCGAGACATCACAAGATATGGTTGTTTCATCGGATAGAAGCAACGAGACACCGCAAAACATGGTTATTTCAGCGGATAGAAGCAGCGAGACACTGCAAAATATGGTTGCTTCAGCGGATAGAAGCAGCGAGACACTGCAAAATATGGTTGCTTCAGCGGATAGTAGCAACGAGGCACCGCAAAACATGGTTGTTTCATCGGATAGAAGCAGCGAGACACCGCAAAACGAGGTTGCTTCATCGGACAGCAGCAATGAGACACCGCAGAGATTTGCGGATCATCTTGCCTCGGCGCAGGCAGGGATTTCCCGGAAACCGGAGAATGCTTCAATGGAACGTTGCAGTCGGTCGGCGGAGGTGACAGGGCAGTCAATCTGCGGAAGCTGTCCATTTCAGCGCAAAGAATTGGACTATGGCAAAAAAATGTTGCTTACTTTTCCGGTGATGCGTCCGTTTGGGGAACGTTATCCCGGACAATGCGTGCGAATAGAGCCGCAGGATATTGGATGTTTGCCGATGAGAATGTGGTCCCTTTCCGGAAATCCGTTTTTAATGCAGGGATATTTTCAATATCGCCATTTGATCTTTATGGAATGGGAGAAAGGATATGTCATCGGTGTTCCGGGCATCTATAGTAACATGATGCAGTCGAAGGCGGAGAATGCCGGATTTCGTGAATTTATTGCTATCTGTGGACAGAAAAACTGTCGCGGAGCTTTTGGATATTGGCTGATGCCCCTGGACTAATCTTCCGATGAATCCGGTACTATGTAGGTGTAGAGGAGATGATCCCGGTATTGTCCGTTTATTTGCGCAAATGAATGCAGATAGCCTTCCCGTACAAAGTGCAGATGTTCTAGCAGTCGGATAGAGGACTCATTTTCCGGGAGAACCATCGCTTCGAAACGATGCATTTCATAGTGTTTTGCAACCAAAGGCAGCAAAAAGGCAATTGCCTCCTGCATATAGCCGTTGCCAGTGGCGGTTTGATCCAGTTTGTATCCGATCATGCATCGATGAAAGGCTCCGCCCTGAAATTCAGAAAAGCAGACACAGCCAATCGGGATATTGCTGTTTTTTCGAAACATCCAGTAACGAATATGTTTTGACTTAAGGAAAGCATTGTATTCCCAAGTAAGATTGCGGGATTGATAGGTAATGGTGTAAAAATATTGTGGACGCAGAGGCTCTACCGGCTCTAACGTATTACGGTTTCGTTCATAAAAATCCAAAACGGCTGACGAACTGTCCGGCTTTAATATACGCAATTCAAGCCGCTCTGATTGATAATAGGTTAACATGATAACAATCCTCATTTCTGTCTAAAATCTGACTCACACCTTCGTATTTATATCGATACAAAGACTGAGTGATCTTATAAAAACATATCGGATTGGTGCGGAAAATGCAAGTGTTTCGTAGGTGATTTTGGCAGACAAAAGGTTGTTCTAATATACAAAAAAGATTATAATAAACACAGCACACTTAACTTAGGAGTTCCTTTTAGACTCCGTTATGCGCAGAAATCATGTGCAGTTATTATGGCATAACTACGTTAGAAATGAGGAAAAATGGCGGTGCAGAAAGACAATACGGAAAAATATATGAGGGAGGCGATCAAGCAGGCGAAAAAAGCGGCGGCAATTGGAGAAGTGCCGATCGGCTGCGTGATCGTAAGAGACGGAACAATATTAGCGAGAGGATACAACCGTCGGAACATTGAGGGGAGTACTCTGGCTCATGCCGAGATCATTGCAATAAAGAAAGCGAGTAAAAAATTGCAGGATTGGCGTCTGGAAGACTGCGAACTCTACGTTACGTTAGAACCGTGTCCGATGTGCGCCGGTGCGATCGTGCAGGCCAGGATTCCCAAAGTTGTGATCGGTGCTATGAATCCGAAAGCCGGGTGCGCCGGAAGCATTTTGGACTTGCTGCAGGAAAAACGCTTCAATCATCAAGTGGACAAGGTTATTGGAGTACTGCAAGAGCAATGCAGTCAGATGATGCAGGATTTTTTTCGGGAATTGCGCCGGCAGAAAAAAACGCAAAAAGAACAATCTTGACAGGGCATACAGGAATCTATATAATAAAATTTGTGTCGTTTCTCTAAAAGAAGCGCTCGAAGATGCGAGTAGCATCCGCTTGATTTTGTCATAAGATTTCCGTGCTAGCCGGGGAGATAGCGGTTCCCTGTACCTGCAATCCGCTATAGCAGGGGTGATGTTCTGTTTCGGGTCTATGGCTTGCAAAGCTGCCCTTTGTAAGTGGCGTTGACGCTTTGGTCTTGCGCAATGGAAACTCATGAACCGTGTCAGGAGGGGAACCTAGCAGCACTAAGTGAGATCTTCCGTGTGCCGCGAGGTTGCCGGGGCTGAGTTAACTGCAAAGGTAACGTTTGCAGCGATGGATTCAACGCAGAATGCACGGTTTTTTGTTATTTTATAGGAAATTGCTGTTATGTAGTGTGACGTTATCAAGAGTTCCCCGTCGCTGTTTTCAATAAGGAGGAGATTGAATGAATACGGAGCGAAAAACCTATTGTGTCAATCAGATCATGAAGGGTGAAATTATTTTTGAGCGCGGCAGTGAAGCTGCTTATGTTGGGCTTGTATTGAAAGGTCGAGTACGCATACAGGCAGAGGGTGTTAATTTGGTCATTGGATCCGGACATTTCTTGGGATTGACGGATTTACAGGATGGGATGTATCGTGTTACATATCAAGCTGAAACGGATCTCGCAATCTATATCTTTCGTGCCGGCGAACTTCAGGCGACCCTTCAGCAGATTTTTAAGGCGAACAAGGATTATGCAGCGCTTATGGTTGCTACATTAGGAAAATATATACATGCTCTTGCGGGTGTATATCACACGCTGGAAGAGCAGGCAGAGAGGGATTATGAATTTTTGCAGGAACAGTATAGATCCTATCAGGTGATTGGGCAGGAGTTAGGGATCACAACGGATGAAGTGCCTGGGATTGAAGAGTTGTCGCCGTTGATGCATTGGACGGCATTAGATGAAGAAAAGATCACTTATTATGACATCTTAAGTGGATTGAAACAGGATGTTCAAAAGGCATATTTTGGTGCATCAGAGACGATTGCAGTCTATCATATTAAGGACCAGATCAATCTGCTTCGTGATCTGCTGGATCAATGTGAAGCAGATGCAGCATATCTGCAGAGTTTGGTTGGCCCAATGTTTCGTACAGACAAAAATTTATATTTATCGGTTTTGCATATGGTGGCAACTGCCAAGAGGATTGATGCGGACACGAAAGCCGGGATGGAGATTTTTGATAAGTTGATCGATGAGATCAACCGTTTGGAAGAAGTTTTATACGAACAGGCAAGTATCAATCTGCAGATTGACCATAATTCTATGGATAATGCATACTACAGCCTAATCTGTGATGGGGCATCACAAGAAGAAACAGTGGATGCTTTGACGGAAGAGTTTGCCTTAGTAGAGGAAAACTTTGTCAGCGTTGAAGAGTTAGATCATTCCTTGGAGCACATTTTAAGGTATTCAGAGCTTCCAATAGAACAAACACAGCAATTTGAAGCGGATGTTCGAGCGTTTGCAGCATTGTCGGACAAGATGTCGACGGATGACAACGCAAGAGAATTGCGTCGTAATATATTAAAACAGTATTATCCGCTGTATAAAGCAGTATATTATAAAGAGTATCACAGCACGGAGGAGACACCGATCGAGATCGACCTTTTCCTGCGTTATGGATTTCTAAGTGAGACATTATTGACGGAAGAATTGTTAGAGGAGCTGCTTTCGTTGGACAACGATCGTTCCGGACGCGGAGACTGCCGCGTTTATGATATGAAAGAATGGCTTACCGAGGTTTACGAGGGGCGTAAAAGTCCTTCTAAGAGTGAATTTGATCTGGATTATGAAGATTTTCTGCGAGATCAGAAAAAAACCGGACGGATCACGGAAGCGCAGATGAAAGAGCAGCTCGAGGATCGCGATGCAAAATTGGATTACGAGATTACCAATATGTTCCGCGTAAATCATCGTCTGGTAAGTGGTCAGGCATCGGTATTCGTACCGTTTTTGTTTACGGAAGGAAGTTCAGCATCATTGCAACGTACCTTTTTATCAAAAGATAAGATCAATGCGAGCCTGCGCAAGCTCAGACAGATTGATTATTCGGTATTTTATCGTGAGATGCTGTTTCATAAAGACGATTCGCCGATCACAAAGGAATATATGATGGAAGAGGTGGCACCGGACGTTATTTTGCTGCCTGCTTGTGGTACCAAAGGGATTATGTGGCAGGAACTGAGCGGCCGCAGAAGAAATTCCAAAGGTCGTTTTTTGATGCCTCATTTCTTTGAAGGGGATTTAGAGCTTGCCATGATTCAGTTGTGCGGTCGTTTTCGCTGGGAGCTGTGTCGCACGATGCAGGGGACTTCGTGGAACAATATTCAGATAAAATCGCTGACAAGTGAATATAGTGATTATATCCAGTTTTACCGCAAAAACAGGGACTTGTCAGAGGACAAGAAAGAAAAATTAAAAATGCAGATCCAGAAATGCAGAAACAATACACGAGAGGTCTTTGTGACGGATTATATTAACTGGATCCGACATGAGGCAAAGGGCGGAATCACGTTAAATAAGACGGTTCGAGAGATTATGGCGACGTATTGCCCGTTTACTAAAAAGATTCGTGAGACAATAGTAGAACAACCGTTGTTCCGAGATGCAATGGCACGCTTTATGCGTGAAACAGGTAAGAAAAATAAAGAATATGCGTTGAAATTCCGTGTATGGGAGAAAGACGGCATAGAAGTCCCGGCAGAGATCATACAGACAAGAGATTTTTACCGCGATCTGTAAACGGGGTGGATCATATCCAACCGCCGTCAAAACGCAGCACCTGGCCGGTCAGGTATTCTCCGCTTTGAGCGACTTGTACAATAAAGTCAGCGGTTTCTTCGGCAGAAGCCGGTCGGCCGACAGGGATTTCCTCAAACAGAGAGCTGCGCTCGTCGTCGGAAAGCTGTCCATTCATTCGGGTATCGATAAAACCACAGGAGACTGCGTTGACAGTAATGTGACTGGGACCGAGTTCTTTCGCCAAGGCTTTGGTGAAAGCACAGACGCCGCCTTTCGTTGCAGAGTAAGCAACTTCGGTGGAGGCTCCTATTTCGCCCCAAACAGACGTGATGTTTATAATTTTGCCATATTGTTGGGCGAGCATGGTCGGAATGACAGCACGACAACTGTAGAATACAGAGGACAGATTGCTATTTACAATGGCAGTCCACTCGTCGTCCGACATATCCTGCAACAAACCAACATAGGAGATGCCTGCGTTGTTGATGAGTAGATCAATATGTGGGTATGTGATCTGTATTTGTGAAAAAAAATCTGCTACTTGAGCACTGTCGCCAACATCGCACTGCATCGCAAGGCAGTTGCGGCCGTTAGCGGTAATCTGCTTTGCAACAGCAGAGAGCGCTGTCATGTCTTTTTGACAGCAGATGGCAAGGTCGTAGCCTGCCGCTGCAAGTTTTAGAGCGGTCATCTGACCGATCCCATGAGATGCTCCGGTTACTATAGCTGTTTTGGCTGTATTCATACTAACCTCATTTCGTGTAAAATTTATCTGTAATAAAAGTAGTATAGCATAATGGCAATATACTTTACAGGGGTAAAAAGATTTGTTATAATAGTTTGAATGTTTGTGTAATGAAAGCTGGGGGTTTGATAGCAGCGCATAGATATGCGACGATTAGTGGGAAAAGGAGAAAACAAGCATGAAGGGTACTAAGAATAATATTTGGAAAGTATTTGCTATTAATTTGGGCAAGTCTATCCTGGGAATTTGCATTTTGATCGCCGTTGGATTTGGCAGTTACAAAATATCCTATCACTTCCTATCGAAAAATGCGACTAACGTGAATACGGATAAGGATAGTATTAAGGAGATCATTAAGGAGGCGAAGACAGAGGATATTTCTAAAAACTTAATCTATGTATGTAATGAAAAAGATCAGATTACACATATGATGGTTGAAATATGTAATACTAAGACCAATAATTTGGATTATGTTACAATACCAACAAAGAACGATTATACAATTCCGACAACAATGTATCGCAAACTATGTACTATAAGTGAGAATATTCCGCAGATCATGCGTATCAGCAAGCTGAAACAGTATTTTGCAGATGAACAGCAAGCGTATGGATACGGTTCGTTGATCGTGGAAAAGATGATCGGAACAAGTTTAAGCTATTATACGGTTTTGGATGAGGAAACATATAACAACCATTATCAGGAAGTCAAAGTAAAGGTTAGTTACAAAAAGACTGTGGATGTAGAACAGACCGCATCACCGGTTGCCTCTGCATCGCCGGAGCCATCCGGAGCCAAGACAAAGATGAAGATTTCTTGTGCCAGCGATGCGTATGTGCAGCAGCTTAAAGATCTGAATGGTGATGAATCGAAGATTGCGGATTTTATCAAATCACAGTATGATCGCGTGACTTCCAATCTGACAGTGACGAACAAGATTGGTTATATTCAAAGTTATGAGCAGATGAATGTGGACTATTTCCATTATTGGGGATGTCCGGGAAGCTACGATGGTAAGGTGTTTGTTGTAGATACAAAGGCTGCCAAGAAGTTTTTCAAAGGTCTGATCAATAACGAAGTGCCATATACAGCGGCTCAGGATCTTACGACAACGCAAAAAGCGACAACGTCGCCTGCAGCAAGCAGTAATACGACGCCAAAGCCAAAGAGCGGTAAGAAAGCAGTAAGTTCCAAAGGACTTAAGATAATTCTGCTCAACGGCAGTAAGATTGCCGGACTGGCCGGTAAGACACAGCAGAAATTACAGAAGAAGGGGTATACTGTACCTCAAGTAGGGGATTATACTAAAGAGACCTTGACACAGACAAAGATTATTGTTAAAGAAGATGGTCAAGGAGAGGATTTGAAGAAATATTTCAAAAATCCACAGGTAACCGTTGGTATGGTGGATCAAGGATATGATATCGAGATTATTCTGGGTACCGCTGATGCAAATCAGTAGCAAGGATGGTATAACGAAACGATGCACGCTTCAGTAAAAGTGCTGGATATTGACATTGATATGATGACGAATGATGTCTTTGTCCAGAAAATGAATGAATATCTTTCGGACGATAAGTTAGATGTGATATTATTTGCGTCGACGGAGCTGTTAGATAAGGCAATGGGGGAGGAGTCGTATCGTGAAGTGATCGAGCAGGCGGATTTGATCCTGCCTGGTGAGGAGGCACTGCTTAGTGCACATCATGTTGAAGTGCTGGAAGCTGGTGGAATGGTAGTCAGCTGTAAAAGCTTTGGCATTATGTTAGAAAATCTTCAGAAAAAAGATCAAAGCGTATATATAATAGGAAAGAGCAGCACGGAAGTAGAACAATTGGAAACTTGGTGCAAACGTATGCAGCCGGGGCTTCGATTATCAGGAAGTGTTGTGTATGATCCGGATATGGAGGCCGCAGCGCTGATCAATGAGATCAACAATCATACGCCGGATATTTTGTTGGTAGATTTAGAGACCGGGCCGCAGGAAATTTGGATCATGGAGCATTTGCCATTGCTGCATGCGCGTCTGTGCGTAGCGATCGGCGGTGTGGTGAGCTTGATCTTGGCTGAGGAAAAAGAAGCGCCGGAGTGGGTCAAGAAACTTCATTTGGAACCGCTGTATGAGAAACTGGTTCGCCAGCAATCGGTCAAAAAAGATGTTCAAGCACGTATATTTCGAAAGAAAGTTGTGCAATATAATAATAAATCAGATGAAAAAGATATTTGAAGTAAGAGAGGATAACCAATGATAGGTTATCCTCTTTTTGAATGAATTGGATTGGATGATCGAGGGGATGAGACGCAAGTATGTTTGGAAAACGATTTTGGTGGAGGGAATTACCGGCATTTGTCATTGGAACAGGTATGATGGCATTGGCGGTCAATATGGTATACAGTCCAATGGGGATGGTGCCGGGGGGCTTTTCAGGGCTTGCTATCCTGCTGTCGCATATGCTGTATGAATATGCCGGAATTCCGATGGCTGTTTGGAGCATAAATCTGTTGTTAAATATTCCGGTTTTTGTATGGGGAATTTTTGAAAAAGGGCATCGATTTATCATGAAATCATTCATTGCCAACCTCATATTTTCGGCAATGTTGTATGCGATACCGGAGCAGCCGGTGGCAGAGGGAGATTTTGTGATGGCTGCTATTGTTGGCGGTGTACTGACCGGCGCCGGTATTGGTCTGGTATTTGCAACAGGATATTCTACCGGTGGAACAGATCTGCTGGGGAGCCTGATCTGCACGTATTATCCGCATATCTCTGTGGCAAATGCGTTGTTTGTCATTGATTCAGTGATCATTGTTGCCGGAGCATTTTATTTTGGTATCGATAAGGCGATTTATGCAACAGCAGCCGTTTTTGTTTCTTCGAAGGTAATGGACGCAATCCTGTCCGGCATGACGCAAAGCAAACAGATCTTAGTTATTTCAAAGAAATGGCAGGATATAGCGGAGGAGATCATGACATCGTTAAATCGCGGAGTGACACAGATCAAAGCAAAGGGAGTGTATAGCGGACAGGAGCGCCCTGTGTTGCTGTGTGTCATAGGCAAAAGACAGACGGGACAGCTTCTGCAGGCGGTGCGAAAACATGACACGTCAGCATTTGTCATAATCACGGAAGCGAGAGAAGTTTTGGGTGAAGGATTTGATTCGACAGCTCTCGGCATGTCAGCAGATGGCAAAAAACTGTTCAAATTGCACAGAAAAACAACAAAAAAGCCGTAGATTTTTTGGCAAAAGCAATGAAAAAATCTCATTCTATACACTTTGCACAAAAAGCGAAAACTTTCTTTGGCAATTCGTGCCATGGTCAAAAAATTCTGTTTGGTGTATTATATTTTACAGGTTATGTGAGAGGAGTTATTCCCTTACAAGATAAATTAATTGACAAACAGGAGGACATATTAATGGCAAGTTTATCTTTGAAAAACATCTGCAAAACATATCCAAACGGATTCGTTGCAGTAAAGAATTTTAATCTGGACATCGCAGATAAGGAGTTCATCATCTTCGTAGGACCTTCAGGTTGTGGTAAATCTACTACACTTCGTATGATCGCTGGTTTGGAAGAGATCACAGAGGGTGAGCTTTGGATCGGCAACAACTTAGTAAATGATGTAGAGCCTAAGGATCGTGATATCGCAATGGTATTCCAGAACTACGCTCTGTATCCACATATGTCAGTATATGATAACATGGCATTCGGTCTGAAGTTAAGAAAGACTCCTAAGGAGAAGATCGATAAGTTAGTACATGATGCAGCAAGAATCCTTGACATCGAGCATTTGTTAGACCGTAAGCCAAAGGCGTTATCCGGTGGTCAGAGACAGCGTGTTGCCATGGGTCGTGCAATCGTTCGTAACCCTAAGGTATTCTTGATGGATGAGCCACTCTCCAACTTGGATGCAAAACTTCGTGTACAGATGCGTATCGAGATTTCTAAGATCCATCAGAGATTGGAAGCTACGATCATCTACGTAACACATGACCAGACAGAGGCTCTTACATTGGGTACTCGTATCGTTGTTATGAAAGATGGTGTAATGCAGCAGGTTGCTACTCCAATCGATCTTTATACAAAACCATGTAACTTGTTCGTAGCTGGTTTCATTGGTTCACCACAGATGAACTTCATCGACGCTGTAGCAATTCAGGAAGGCGAAGATGTTAAGCTTGCATTTGGTTCTTATGCAATTAAGCTTCCTGAGCAGAAAGCTGCCAGACTTGTTGAAGGTGGATACATTGGTAAAGAAGTCGTACTTGGTATTCGTCCAGAGGATATCAAAGATGAGGAGATCTTTGTTAACGGTGGATCTGACAATGTACTTGATGCAACTGTTAAGGTATACGAGATGCTTGGTGCAGAAGTATTCTTATACTTCACTGTCGAGGGATTCGATATCACAGTTCGTGTAAATCCTCGTACAACAGCTCGTCCTGGCGATACGATCAAGATTGCATTGGATCCTGCTAAGATTCATGTATTCGACAAAGAGACAGAGAGAACCATTACAAACTAGTCCTTAATGTTAGAAGATTTGTTAAAATTCTCATAATAAACTATCTAAGACAGGCATTGTATCTACAATGCCTGTTTTATTTACTTTTTACAAATTTCATGCTATAATTTAGTATATGTTATTGGGGATATTAGAAAGGGAAACTTTCTAAAGAACGGGTAAGTCGTTGCAGATAGATAGCACTTACTCGAGAAGCAGCGGAGGTAAATATGATTGCAAATCAGGTGTTGCAGACAAATATCGAAGGAATGAAGAATATTACGCGCGTAGATATTTGTGTAATGGATACGGAGGGGAAAGCGCTTGCCACTACGATAGATAATGTAGAGGAATATGAAGAGGCTGTAATGGCGTTCGTTAATTCGCCTGCAGATAGTCAGGTGCTTCAGGGATATCAATTTTTCAAGGTCTTTGATGATCACCAATTAGAATATGTAGTGTTAGCCAAGGGCGACAGCGACGATGTATATATGGTTGGTAAATTGGCGGCTTTTGAAATTCAAAATTTGCTGGTTGCCTACAAAGAGCGCTACGATAAAGATAATTTTATCAAGAACTTATTGTTGGATAATCTGTTGTTGGTTGATATTTACAATCGTGCGAAGAAGTTACATATCGAAGCATCTGTGCGCCGCGTTGTATTTTTGATCGAGACAAAGAATGAGAAGGACACCAACGCATTGGAGACGGTCAAAGGGTTATTTTCCAGCAAATCCAAGGACTTCATCACGCAGGTTGATGAAAAGAACATCATTGTTGTGAAGGAAGTGAAACCGAACGAAGATTATGATGATATGGAGAAAACTGCAAAAGTCATCTTAGATATGTTGAACACGGAAGCCATGACAATGGTGCACGTATCCTATGGTACGATGGTAAATGAGATCAAGGATGTGTCGCGTTCCTATAAAGAAGCTAAAATGGCGTTAGACGTTGGAAAGATTTTTTACAGCGATCGCAATGTTATTGCGTATAGCAGCTTAGGTATTGGCCGTTTGATCTATCAGCTTCCAATGCCGCTTTGCAAAATGTTTATCAAAGAAATATTTGGTGACAAATCGCCAGACGATTTTGACGAGGAGACCATTGCTACGATCAATAAATTCTTTGAGAACAGCTTGAATGTATCAGAGACTTCCAGACAGTTGTATATTCATCGTAATACGTTAGTGTATCGTTTGGATAAGCTGCAGAAGAGCACCGGACTTGATCTGCGTGTATTTGATGATGCGATTACTTTCAAGATCGCGCTGATGGTCGTGAAATATATGAAGTATATGGAAAATTTTGAATATTAATTAGTGAATGCATGTGGAAAGCCCTGGAAATGGTTATCATTTCTAGGGCTTTTTGGTATTTTGATCAAAATGTGTATTATTTACACATTTATATTGAAAAATGTGTATGCAGTGTGTATAATATAATTAAAGGGGGGAAAATATGAAACAAAGAGATCTTGTGAAAAAACTCAAAAATGCCGGATTTCACCTTGTCAGACATGGAGGAGACCATGATGTTTATCAAAGAGGGAATGATGAGGAAGTAATACCAAGGCATAAAGAGGTAAATGAGAGACTGGCAAAAGCAATATTGAGAAAATGGGGATTAAAATAATCTCCCAGTCTCAATATAATGCATTTATTATATAAAGATGGAGGTTGAGCATATGAAAGTAGCATATCCGGTTATATTTACAGATGTAGATACAAATATATTGATTGAAGTGCCGGACTTAGGAATTTTGACAGAGTCAAACGAAGAAGGCAAGGTAAAAAGTTCCTTGGCAGATGCTATTATGATGGCAAGAGATGCGATTGGTATAAGTTGTATCGAGGCACAGGACGAGGGAAAAGAAATTTCAAAAGCCTCTAATATGACAGATGTTGATGTTTCCAAAGGTACATTTGGGGGAGAGGGCACAAGTGTTGTATCTTTAGTGGATGTTGATCTTGAAGTTTATCGACGAATGTTGGATAACAAAACAGTGCGTCGTAACGTAACATTACCTAATTGGTTAAATCAAGAAGCAGAGAGATCACATATTAATGTATCAAAGGTCTTACAGGAAGCACTCATGGCAAGGTTGGGAGTATCACGATAAGTATCACCTTGTTCTAAAATAAAAAGGGTCAATCGTCAAGGTGTACCTACATTCAATCGTTAGACTTCTAGGTCTAACTTTGGGGAGAGGGTATAATGCCTGTAGCGCAATACGACAAAATGTTGTATACTGATATTGTTTTTGTAGAGCAATTATGGGCAAAAGCATTAGATAAAGCACGTAGAAAACATTAGCAGAAAGCATGCGTTCAAATGTACGCAGAAAAGAGGTATCATAGTGAGAAAAAGAGCAAAGAGGAAAGAGGAATGGACAGGACCGCTGATCTGTTTATCGGGGGTGGATGTTGTTTATAATACAGGAACAGAGGCATTGAAAAACTGTAACCTGAAAGTGGAAAAAGGTGAGTTTGTATTTGTAGTAGGAAGCAGTGGCTCTGGAAAGTCTACTTTGATCAAATCATTGCTCGGAGAGATCCCTCTACAGGCTGGTGAAATACAGGTGGGGGGCAATAGCCTCACAGAGATGAAACGCAAAAGAATGCCATATTATCGCCGTAAATTAGGTGTAGTATTTCAAGAGTTTCGTTTGCTGGATGATCGTAACGTGTTTGAAAATGTGGCATTGGCGCAACAGGTGATCGGCGTGGATAAGGACCGTATCGAAAAAAATGTGCGTGGTATGCTGCAATTGGTAGGTCTGCAGGATCGTGCGGACGTCTATCCGAGAGAATTGTCCGGTGGTGAGCAGCAGAGAGTTGCAATCGCGCGTGCAATGGTAAACCGTCCGTCGGTATTGCTGGCAGATGAGCCAACAGGAAATCTGGATCCACAAAATTCATGGGATATTATGGCACTGTTGGAAGATATGAACCGGCTTGGTACGACGGTTATGGTCGTTACCCACAATAATGAGATCGTGAATCAAATGCAAAAGCGTGTTGTCACTCTTCACGAGGGCGTTATTATCAGCGATCAGATACAGGGAGGATATGTGCAATGAAAACACTAGGATACGGTATCAAACAAGGTTTCAAAAATATTGTACAAAATAAAATCTTCTCCTTAGTAGCGATTGGAACGATTGCAATCTGTCTGTTTTTGCTGGGGTTGTTCTATGCGCTGCTTAGCAATTTCCAGCACATGATGTACAATGTGGAGAGTAATGTCGGTTTGACGGTGTTTTTTGACAGCGGAATCGAACCGGAAGAAATTGATTCGCTGGGAGAGCAGATCCGTAAGTTAGATGGTGTGGAGACGGTGGATTATATTTCTCCGACAGAAGCATGGAAAAAGTTTCAAAAAGAAATGTATCAGGGAAAAGAAAATTTGGAGGATACCTTTGGTGATGAAAATCCGCTGCAGGATTCAGCGTCGTTTGAGATCACTCTGACAAGAGTATCAAAGCAGGCGAAAGTGTCTAAGGAGATCAAGGAAATGAAGGGGATCCGTAAGGTAAACGGATCGAGCACTGTGGCAAAGAGCCTGAGCAGTGCTAATATGCTTGTTGCCTATGTATCGGCAACGATCATAGGATTGCTGTTGCTTGTCTCAGTATTCCTGATCAATAATGCGGTCGCGACAGGTATCCGCGTGCGCAAGGATGAGATTTCGATCATCAAAATGATCGGTGCAACCGATGGCTTTATTCGTGCACCATTTTTGGTCGAGGGATTGGTTATTGGTTTGATTGGAGCGATCATTCCGATCATAGTATTGTGGGTATTGTACGAGAGAGTGATCCAATTTGTATTAGAACATTTTTCGGCATTGTCACAATGGCTAACCTTTGTGGCTCCATCGAAAGAGTTTGCAACCTTGATACCGATGTCGCTCTTAGTTGGAGTAGGAATTGGTTTTATCGGAAGTGCCTTGTCAGTCAGAAAACATTTGCATGAGTAATGTAAACCGGATAATGGCAGCAGGTTGGTGTCAGTCAGAAAACATTTGCATAAGTAATGTGAATCGGATAATGGCAGTAGGTTGGTGTCAGTCAGAAAACATTTATATGGGTAGAGAAAATTGGGTAATATCAGCTGATGTGTGTTTGGCAAAAAACATGTACATGAGTAGTGAAAGCAGAAAGGCGGGGTGATTGCAGATGAGAAAGCGAAATAAATGGATCGCAGCAGGGGTTGGCCTGTGGCTTACAGGAGCGGTCTGCATTGGAAGCGGAGTATTTTTGGACAATCCGAGTTCTGCACTGACACGGGTAGTGCAGGCGGCAACACAGTCGGAAACAACGCAGGGGCAGATCGATGCAGCCAACAAGAAACGAGAGCAGCTTGAAAAGGAGCGGACGGAGTTAAAGAAAACGCTTTCGAGCAGTGAGAGCAAGAAGGACAATATTTTACAGTATATTACAACGTTGGACAAAAAGATGGACACGTTGACGGATAAGGTAAAGTCTAACGAAGAACAGATTCAGTTAGTGCAGTCTACCATCGATGAATTACTGCTTCAGGAGGCGCAGGTAACTGCAAAGATGTCTAGTCAGTATGAGACGATGAAAGAGCGCATAAAATATATGTATGAGGACGGTACTTCCGGGTATTTGGAGTTGTTAGCCGGATCCAGCAGTTTGTCTGAAATGTACAATCATCTCGAATATATCAGTAAGATCAGCGAATATGATCAGAAGATGTATGGAGAGTATGAGTCTACCAAGCAAAAACTTACCAAAACGAAGAAAAATAAGCAGGCAAAGAAAGATGAGTTAGTAGCAACGAAAGAGACGCTTTCTTTTGAAAAACAATCCGTGAAACAATTGATCAGTAAAAAGAAAGGGCAGTTGACAAAATACAACAATCTGATTGCGGATTCGGAATCTTCTATCAGCACGTATGATGCGAAGATTGCGGCGCAGGAAAATCAGGTGGAGAATTTGTTGGCACAAAAACGCCGGGAAATTGCGGCAGAAGAAGCGGCACAAAAATCATCGCCTTCTGGCAATGGTCCTAACGGCACTGATACGACCACAAGTCAAACACCGTCTAGTAATGCGGTGAGCACATCAGGATTTATTTGGCCGTTAGCAACGGCAGGACGGATCAGCTGCGGTTTTGGACCGAGAACGGCGCCGACAGCCGGAGCGAGCACGTATCACAAAGGAATTGATATTGCGACGCCGACCGGAACAATTGTGCGTGCAGCGAAGGCAGGAACCGTTGTGACAGCAACCTATTCCGCTTCAGCGGGTAATTTTGTGGCAATTTATCATGGAGATGGCGTTTATACATACTATATGCACAACTCTTCCCTGAGGGTATCTGCGGGAGAGAAAGTCACTAGAGGACAGACGATTGCATTGTCCGGCTCTACAGGAATCTCTACCGGACCGCACTTGCACTTTGCGGTATATGCGCATGGATCCTATGTGAACCCATTAAATTATGTATCAAGATAGTAAAAGAAATGGAGACAGAATGAAGCGATTTTTGAAAGGTTTTTTGTGTGGAATGCTTACCACATCGATGATGCTGGTGGTTGCGTTGACCATAGGTCAATTCGGTGGTTACATCGACCTCGGTGCAGCTTGGAATCGCACAGATCAAGATAGTACGATGAAGCGGGAAGTTAAACAAAAGGCTTCCACGATTGAGAAATATATTGATGCGTACTATTTGGATGACATCAATAAAGATAAGATGGAAAATTCTATATACAAAGGAATCGTGAATGGACTGGGAGATGATTATGCAGAATATTATACGGCAGAAGAATATGCGGAGATCATGGAGAAGACTAGTGGTACATTCTATGGGATTGGCGCATATGTGACCCAAAATACGGACACAGGTGCGATAACGATCGTTAAGCCGATGAAAAACAGTCCGGCAGAAAAAGCGGGATTGAAAGCGGGAGATATTATTTATGCGATCAATGACGAGCGGGTTTCCGGCAAGGATCTTTCGGCGGTGTTAGCGCAGATCAAGGGTGAAGAGGGATCTAAAGTCAAGCTGACGATCGTTCGTTCCAGAGAGAATGATTACCTGACGTTTTCGGTGAAAAGAGCGAAAATTCAGGAAGATACGGTTTCCTATACTATGTTAAATGACAAGATTGGTTATATTCAGATCACGGGATTTGAAGAAGTGACGCCAAATCAGTTTTCAACAGCAGTTAATGCCTTAGAAAAGGAAAAAATGGAGGCACTTATTTTAGATCTGCGTGATAATGGTGGAGGATTGCTCAAATCCGCAGTTTCGATGCTAGACCGTGTTATGTCTAAGGGGATGGTGGTTTATACCAAAGATAAACAAGGTGTTTCAGAGAAATTCTATGCGGAAGATGTGAAACATGTTTCTGTGCCGATGGCTGTGTTAGTCAATGGCAATTCGGCAAGTGCATCGGAAGTGTTTTCCGGGGCGTTGCAGGATAAAAAGAAAGCAAAATTGATCGGGACCAAGACGTTTGGTAAAGGGATTGTACAGACGATCTTTGACTTGCAGGATGGATCGGCGTTGAAAATGACAACGTCGAAATATTATACGCCGAGTGGCCGCAATATTCATGGAACCGGACTTGAGCCGGATATTAAAGTGGAATTGGATAAGTCGACGGTGGGGCAGAAGGATAAAAATGGGAAGCTTAAACCGGATAATCAGATGCAAAAGGCAATTGATTATCTGAAAGGACAGATAAAAGGCTGACAAATAGCAATTAACTATCTGAAAGGACAGATAAAAGGCTGGCAAACAGCAATTGACTATCTGAAAGGACAGATAAAAGGCTGGCAAACAGCAATTGATTATCTGAAAGGACAGATAAAAGGCTGACAAATAGCGTATAACAGAATTGTGTACAGGATAAAGGAGGGGAACGCGTGGATCAAAAGCAGATACAGGATAAGCTGGAACGGATACAGCGGGAAGTCAATCAGGTGATCCGAGGTAAAGAAAACGTGGTAGAGCGGGTTCTTGCAGCAATCATCAGTGGCGGCCATATATTGATGGAAGATATTCCGGGCGTTGGCAAGACAACGCTTGCGACAACGTTTGCAAAAGCACTGTCCATGAACTATAAGCGTGTGCAGTTTACACCGGACGTTTTGCCAAGTGATATTCTGGGATTTTCGATGTATGACGCGGGGAGCCGGCAGTTTGTATACCGCCCCGGTGCCGTGTTTTGTAATCTGTTTTTGGCAGATGAGATCAATCGAACCTCTCCCAAAACACAGTCTGCTTTGCTTGAGGTTATGGAGGAGAATCATGCAACGGTAGACGGTGTAACCAGGCCGCTGCCGAATCCCTTTGTGGTCATCGCAACAGAAAATCCACTGGGATCATCAGGAACGCAGATGCTGCCGGAATCTCAGCTGGATCGTTTTATGATCTGTGTATCTATGGGGTATCCGGAACATCAGGATGCTGTGGCGATATTGAAGGGCGAATCAGCCGATCTGTTATCCAAAGTTCAGCCGGTATTGTCGGCAGAAGAGTTGTGTGCGCTTCGCAGCACATCGGAAACGATCTTTGTGCATGACAGTATTTATGATTATATTGTTAATTTGGTGGAGGAGACTAGACATAATGATCTGTTTGAGATGGGAGCAAGTCCGCGTGCAACGATCGCACTGCTTCGTATCTCACGTGCGATGGCAATGATTGCCGGACGTGATTTCGTGACTGCCGCAGATGTACAAAAGGTATTGCGCGATGTGTTAGGGCATCGTGTGCGCTTGAGCGCCAGAACACGTGCGGAGCGTATTACGGTAGATCAGGCAATGGAACAGCTTGTGCAGACGGTGAAGGCACCACGGATGTGATAAAGCAATTCGGCGCATGGAGGATGAATGGGATGAATAGAGAAGGATCAAAGCGACATTGGAAACTATATCCGTTACGTATAGCGGGTTATGTTCTGCTGTTTGTCGTTATGGTCGTTCTCTATTTCTTTTTTAAGAGTTATGTTGTCGCATCGTTAGTATGGCTGCTTGTTTTGCTGCCGGTCGTATCCATATGGTTGAACTGGAAAATGCCCCCATATCTTACAGTGCGCATATCTGCCTTGCAGCCGAAAGTCATAGCAGGGGAAGAGAGCCGTTTTATGTGTAAACTGAGTAATGCGTTTCCGTGGGTTAGTTTACAATGCGAATTGCAGGGAACGCTTGGCAATACTTTGTATCACACAGAGGATCCGATCCGATTGTGTTTACCGGTACGCCTGCGTGGGGAAGAAGCCATGGAGTTACCGTTTAGATGCAAATATAGTGGCAATCTGCAGCTTTGTATCCATACGCTCGCCATCAAGGATCTGCTCGGTTTTGTATCGGTGAAGCAGGAAGTTTCTGAGGAGGCGGCGATCGCGGTAATGCCGCAGGAGACAGGAGAGGCATCAGAACAGAAAAGCGGTTTCCAGATGGGAATGAGTGAATTGGAAGAAAGTCAGGCAAAGGGAAATGACTTTGCTGAAATAACGGATGTCAGGGAGTATCGACCGGGAGACCGAATCAAGGACATTCACTGGAAACTTTCCGCTAAGAAAGAAACACTTATGGTCAAAGAGCGGACAAGCGTAGCACAGAGCCAAGTGGTATTGGTGCTTGATCTGTCCGGACAAAGGGACACAGTAGAAGAGGTTTTGGGGCTTGCTTACGGTTTAAGTAAGTTGTTCTTAAAAGAATATACACCGGTTCGTCTGCTCGTGTGGGATGCGTTAGAATATGATTTTATCGAAGTTTTGATCCAAAAGAGAGAAGAGATCGATACGCAGTTTATTTATTTGCTGCGGAGAGCTGTGGTGACGGACAATATCGAGCTGGCTAAAATGGTGCAAAGCTTGCGTCCGCAGTTGCAGGCATATGCAGTGATCGGCTTATACGAAGATGGTGTGCGCGGGGAGGTGATCTCTCATGGGTAATGGACGGCAGACGATTCTGGATCGATTACGAAAAACATTTCGGATTGACTATGATGACGACTGCTTGGACAAGTGGGAAGGCATTGAGTTAGTTACGAAATCATTAGATCAACAGACGGAATCACGTATAGGTATGCTGCTTGTCAATGCGCTGCTGGTATTTTGTATTACAGCAGGTGGAATGGGAATCGTGTTGTCAGCGATCGACAGCGATTATCAGACTTGGATCGTAGAACTTGTAACTCTTGTGGCATCACTTTATGTGGCATTTTTGTATTACCGTAAATGGTGGGAAAATGTCGGATATATATTATTATTGGTCGTTGTATTCGCCGTTGGTTTTGGGATGCAAAGCTATGTGAGCAGCGGATTCTATAGTGTCATGAATGACCTGATGGAAAGCGTTTCAGAGTATTTTCAGTCTAATGCGACACGTAGTTACGGCGAAAAGATCGCCGATGCCAATTTGGCAGTGACTATAGCCATGAGTTATATTGCTGTGGCAGCAAGTGTTGTGGTAAATATATTCGTTTCCCGTAAAATGAGATACCGTTTCCTGATGCTGGTTGTTTTTGGCTTTCTGTTCCTGCCATTGTATGTGCATTTGGAACCGGATATGTTTTATGTTGTGCAATTTTTTGTGGGTGTTGTCGTGACGGCGACGATTGCTAAAAATGGCGATTATAAGCAGGCAGCAGACAATGTCCGATACAAACAGGATGAGGAACGTATCGTTTATCAGTCTGCCTATCGAGTGAAATTGCAGGCGGGGGCGTGTCTGCTCGCAGTTGTTGCGATTGGTGCAGTGCTGTTTTCTTTGCTTGTTCCATCGAAGGATTATCACAACAGACATCCCGATTCCGCATGGAAACAGAGCACAAAAGATGCCATGCAGAATGTCGCAGTGCTCGGAATTGCCGGATTATTTAATTTTTATGATAATACCGGCGGTCTGACCAGTGGTAAGTTAGGCGGCGTCAGTGCAGTGCGACTGGATTATGACACAGATCTTCGGGTCACATTTGTACCGCAAAATGAAAACCGATTTTATTTGCGCCGTTTTATTGGACAGGATTATTTATATGGCATGAATCGCTGGGAATCTGCCAAAGTAATTTATATGCGGACGGAGCAGCGTGCCAAGACTGCGTTTGAGAAAAATATAACCGGCAGTGCACATGGAATCGTCAAGGTTGATAATGTGGCAGCAGATCCGGGATTGTATATGCCGTATTACAGTCTTCAGTCGGATCTGGTAACATCGCCCGGTCGCAGCCAGATATATGATTATTATACGTATTCCGGTTTGGATCGGGATTGTAAACTTCAGACAGAATCGATATCGAATTGGCTTACGGTGCCGGATTCAAGCAAGGCTGTTTTGGATGAGTTTTGCAAGGAAGCGGATTTGACGGGAACCGTTGCTGAGATCGTGCAGAAGCTGGAAGCGTATTATCAGGATAATATACCGTATACGTATCAGCCGGGTATAACGCCCTATGGTCAAGACTTCGTTTCGTATTTTTTGAAAAAGAATCGTAGAGGATACTGTGCGCATTTTGCCAGTGCAGCGACGTTGCTTTTGCGTAACTGTGGTATTCCGGCTCGTTATGTGGAAGGCTATGCGATCGATCCGGAAGATATCGGTGAGAACGGTAAGATCCTTACCGATCAGAAGGTATCTGATTACTATCAGGGTTACCGCGAACTTACAGATACCGGAGTTGTGCAGGTAGATGTCACGGATGCAAATGCACATGCTTGGGTTGAAATTTACGATCAGCACAAAGGCTGGTATGTAGTGGATATTACGCCGGCATCGGATCAGGAAGAGGCGGATGTCAGTCTTTGGAATGCGTTTATGCGTCTTTTTCGTAACCGGAGCAATGGAACTGCGCAGAGTAATACCGGTGGTACCGGTGCGACAGGAACAGCAGATGCAGTAGAGGCGGTAAAAAGAACCGGTAAAGTTTCCCTTGGGGTGCTTGCATTGTTGCTGCTTATTTTTGTGATCACGCTTGCTGTCCGCCAGGTGATTCGCATACTTCGGTGCAGTATTGCATATCACCGTGCGGATACGAATGACAGGCTGATTGCAGATTATCAAAGATATGTCCGTAAAATAGGGCACAAATATCCGGCATTTCAGAAACAAACAAATTATGAAACACAGATTGCATGGCTTCGTAAGCAGCGATTATTAGTGATATCCGGAGAGGAGCGAGATCGTATGCTGCAGATCTTGGAGCAAGCAGGCTTTGGTCATACACAGATCAGCGATGCTGATGCAGAACTGGTGCGTGGGTTGTTGACACGTAGAACGTAAACCTTTAGAATAGAATGATGTGCCCACATAATAGTATAGGGCGAAATGGAACAAGGAAAGGATGAAAAAATGAACAAAAAAAGAGCAAATTTTACCGGCACGATCGGCTTTGTTATGGCTGCTGCAGGAAGTGCTGTGGGGTTAGGAAACATATGGAGGTTTCCTTATTTAGCGGCAAAGGATCATGGAGGTGTGTTTATTTTATGCTACTTGATCTTAGCAGTGACATTTGGTTTTACGTTATTGACAACAGAGATCGCCATTGGGCGTAAAACGGGACGGAGTCCCCTTACTGCTTATGCAGCGATTCAGCCTAAGTGGAAAGGTCTTGGTGTTTTGGCATGTCTTGTACCAATTATCATCTTGCCATATTATTGCGTGATCGGTGGATGGGTTGTAAAATATTTCGCAACCTTTGTCACCGGTGCAGGATCAGCGGCAGCGGGCGACGATTATTTTGCGGGATTTATTCAAGGACAATATCAACCGATCATCTGGATGTTTATTTTCTTTATAATGACAGCGTTCGTTGTGTTTAATGGCGTGAATAAGGGAATTGAAAAATACAGTAAGATCCTGATGCCAATTTTATTATTTTTGATTATCGGCATTGGATTGTATTCGCTGACGATCAAACATACAGATGCGAGTGGTGTTACCAGAACCGGTCTGCAGGGATTGAAAGTATATTTAATTCCTAATTTTAAGGGAATGACCGGCAAAGAATTTTTTGTTATTCTGATGGATGCGATGGGACAGCTTTTCTTCTCGATCAGCGTGGCGATGGGAATCATGGTTGCATACGGCTCGTATGTTAAGAAAGACGTCAATTTGATGAAATCGATCAATCAGATCGAAATTTTTGATACTTTGGTAGCGATGCTTGCCGGACTTATGATCGTGCCTGCTGTATTTGTATTTATGGGGACAGAAGGAATGAGCGCCGGACCCGGTCTGATGTTTGATTCTTTGCCAAAGGTATTCCAGGCAATGGGCAAAGCCGGAACGGTTGTCGGAGTGCTGTTCTTCCTGATGGTTATTTTTGCGGCAGTAACTTCTTCGGTATCTGTTATGGAAGCGATCGTTTCCAGTTTGATGGATGCATTTCACTGGACCAGACATAAGAGTACATCTATTGTGGCAACGTATGGAGTCATAGGTGGTGTCATTGTTTGTCTTGGATATAACAAGTTATATTTTGAGCTGCCACTGCCAAATGGATCGACAGGACAGATACTGGATATATTGGATTATATCAGTAACTATTGCTTTATGCCGACGGTGGCGCTGCTCACATGCATTTTGATCGGTTGGGTTGTGAAACCTAAGACGGTCATTGATGAGGTAACTGTTAACGGAGAACGTTTTGGCAGAAAATATCTGTATATTGCGATGATCAAAGGGATTGCACCAATTCTGCTATTTGCATTATTATTACAGTCATTAGGCTTTATTCAGCTGTAGTAGTATTCGCAGATAATGGACCATGGGATGTATTTTTCATTGCAGATACATACTGTGAGAACTCCTTGACATAACAGGTTTGTGAACAATATTAAACGATAGAAATGGAATAAAAAATGAGTAAAAACAGAGAAACTTTTGCATCCCGCCTTGGCTTTATATTAGTATCTGCAGGATGTGCGGTGGGACTGGGAAATGTATGGAAGTTTCCGTACGTATGCGGAAATAATGGAGGAGCAATCTTTATTTTGATCTACTTGGTCTGCTTATTTGCTCTTGGATTTCCAATTTTAGTATGCGAGTTTGCAATCGGTCGCGGCAGTGGTGCGAGCATTGGAACAGCATTGCGTAAATTGAGCGGTGGCAAAGGAAGATGGCATCAGTTTCGTTGGTATGGACTGTGCGGTAATTATCTGCTAATGATGTTTTATACAGTGGTAGCGGGCTGGATGATCTATTATGTTGGCGTTTGTGCCAAGGGGACACTACGTCAGGCGAATGTCAAAGAAATCGAACAGTATTATCAGAGCTTTATGCAGACACCAGGCAAAATGATGTTTTTTATGTTATTAGTAGTTGCCTTGTGTATTGGTGTGTGCGCACTGGGCTTACAGAATGGTATTGAAAATATTACAAAGAAAATGATGTTAGCATTGATCGTATTGATGGCTGTTATGGCAGTCAATTCAGTCATGTTAAAAGGAAGCAGTAAAGGCCTTTCTTTTTATTTGATCCCGAACCTCGAAAATGTGAAGAAACGTGGATTGGGAAATGTCATCTTTGATGCGATGACGCAGGCGTTTTTCACGTTGAGTGTTGGAATGGGTTCGATGGAGATCTTCGGCAGTTATTTGGGCAAAGAACGCAAGCTGACCGGAGAGGCGATCAATGTATTGGTGTTAGATACACTGATCGCATTTGTTGCAGGAATTATTGTGATCCCGGCGTGTATTTCTTTTGGAATCCGCCCGGATGCAGGACCATCACTGCTGTTTATCACACTGCCAAATGTATTTAACCATATGCCAAGTGGAACATTGTGGGGAATGCTTTTCTTTGTATTTATGTCCTTTGCGGCATTATCCACAGTGATCGCAGTGTTTGAAAATATCATCAGCATGAGCATGGATGTGTTTGGATGGGAGCGTCGGAAAGCGTTAACGGTCAATTTAGTCGGCATTGCAGTATTATCCATGCCAACTGTACTTGGATTTAATGTGTGGTCTGGTGTCCAGTTATTTGGACCGGGATCAACGATCATGGATGTTGAAGATTTTGTGGTATCCAGTAATATTCTTCCACTTGGAAGTCTGTTATTTGTACTGTTTTGTACGAAAAAAAGCGGTTGGGGATTTGAACGATTTTTGGAAGAGACCAATACAGGAGTAGGTATGAATTTTCCAAAATTTCTTCGCAGATATATGCGGTATGTATTGCCGATGATCGTTTTAGTCATTTATTTTAAGGGATATTATGATAAATTTAAGGACAGTTCACCGGTAATCTTTGGTGTATGGATGATGATCGCTATTGCCTTTGCAGTGTACATTCTTTATCTGTCACGAGATAAAAAAGTAAAATAGCCATTGTTAGATGGATATCATAGGCGACTTTGTGAGCTTGTGAGTTGGATAACAAGGTTCATTAATGTATGATACTATCAATATAAAGAAAGCCCGACAGGAATGCTTGCGGTACCGCCAAAAACGTTTCGCTTTTTGGTTTGATACACGGTATGATTTCTGCCGGGCTTTTTTTGTTTTAATTGATAGGAAAATGCTCGTTTATATTGTTACGTTGTTACACAATCTGCATTCACAAATGTTGTCATTAAACATGCAATTTCTTGAGGAATGCTTTCGTGCGCTCGTTTTTCGGATTGTCAATGACATCTTCCGGTTTGCCGTTTTCAACGACCAGACCGCCATCCATAAAGATGACACGATCTGAGACCGCTCTGGCAAAGTCAATTTCATGCGTTACAATAACCATTGTCATTTTTTCGGAAGCAAGCTGCTTCAATAATCGGAGAACTTCTGCGGTGATCTCCGGATCGAGAGAAGAGGTTGGCTCATCAAAATACATGATCTTTGGATGTAATGCGAGAGCACGTGCAATCGCAACACGCTGCTGCTGTCCGCCGGACAGTTCGCAGGGATAAGCGTCTGATTTGTCTGACAAACCAACTTTTGTCAACAGGTCATATGCCTCAGAAATCACTTCATCCTTATCGGTCCTTTTCTGAACCTTAAGTGGTGCATGATAGACGTTTTTTAATACTGAAAAATGTGGAAACAGGTTGAAATTCTGAAAGACCAATCCAAAATTGGATTGTGCTTCCAAAATGTCACTGCGTTTTGGATAAATGGCATGATCGCCTTCTGTCGTTACCACGCTTTTCCCGTTGTATGCGATCTCGCCGCTGTCAATCGTTTCCAGAAATGTCGCACAGCGAAGCAGTGTAGATTTACCGGAACCGGACGGGCCAAGGATTGAAACAACTTCGCCGGGAGAGATCTGCAGATCGATATCCTGCAATACGATCTTACCGTCAAAGCTTTTTTTGATATGTTTCATGTCTAATATATTCATAAAGCTTAGTTTCCTTTCTTAATGATAGTAATTCAATTTATTTTCCAGTGTTTCCATGACGTATGCTACTACGAAGTTAAAGACGTAATAAAATACGCCGGCGATAAACAGCGGCAGCAGTGAGGTTTGAGAAGCTGCGATCTGTTTTGCCAAGGTAAACATTTCTGTATATGCCAGTGCAAACGCCAATGAAGTATCTTTGACCAAGGTAATGATTTCGTTCGTGACCGGAGGCAGTACGCGTTTGACCATCTGTGGGAACAGAATGTATCCGAATGTCTGCAGACGATTGTAACCCATGACAGTGGCAGCTTCACGCTGACCGATCGGGATACCTTGGAATCCGGCACGGTAGATCTCAGCAAAATATGCGGCGTAGTTCAAGGAAAATCCGATGATCACAGCCAAGAAGCGGTACGAATACGGTGTATGTATGTGGAACGCATAGTACGGTGCAAAGAATACAACCAATAGCTGCAGCATCAATGGGGTACCACGCATGATCGAAATGTAGATCTTTGCAATATACTGCAGCAGCTTCCAGTGTGACATGCGGATCAGACAAACAAGCAGTCCCAATGGAATTGAGAACAAAATTGTCAGGAAAAAGATCAATAATGTCGAGATCATACCTTTGCGCAGCTGTTTTGCAATCTGTGCAGCGGATAATTTCTTGACTTTATTTTTAGAGCCCTTGGTTTGTGACTGTTTGTCCGGAGCCGGAGTCACCTTTGTTAATTTGCTGGTATCAATGGTTGGCACTGCACCGCCATCGATGTATGTTTTGTCGTCAAAGCTGAGGCAGAGACTTTTGCTCAAGCCCCATTCTTTGGCTATATTTTCTAATGTGCCATCGTATAACATTTCTAATAATGTCGTCTGTACTTTATCGCGAAGTGTGGTGTTTCCTTTCTTAAAACCGATGGCATACTGTTCTGCAGAAAGCGAATCATCGAGAATGCGGAATTCATCGGATTTGGCAGACATTTGATAGACTGCAACACCATAGTCCATCGCAATGGCGTCAACCATGCCACTTTCCAAATTCATAAATGCAGAGTTGTAGTCACCGACCTGCTGCAGCTCTTTGAGAGAATCTGCAATCTGGCGGTTAGCTTGTGTAGCATCGTCTCCCGTCAAAGCAGCAAGTGCAGAAGAATCGCTTTGTACGACCAAAACCTTTCCCTTGAGATCGGCAGGATTTTTAATAGAAGAGTCCTTGCGGACAATGACTACCTGATAGTTGTTTAGATAAGGAGTTGACCAAGTGTAGCTTTTCTCTCGTCCATTCATCGTAAAACCATTCCAAATACAAGAGATCGCACCTGAAGTTAATTCAGAATCTTTGGAATCCCATGAAATAGGGCGCTTGATCAGTTTCCAATCATTTCGTTTGCAGACTTCCTCTGCCAAACTCAGATCAAAACCGATGTAGTCTCCGCTTTCGTCCAAGTAACCATATGGTGGGAACTCGGCATCAAATCCAACGATAAATTCTGTTTGTTCTTTTGCATAGGCCTTGTTTGTGCTGCAATAGAGAGAGCACACCAGCAACAAAAGAAAACAACCTGTTGCAATAGCAAGTTTTTTCATTTTGTTCATATATTCCTCTTTTCCGTGCACGTATTTAGTGCTGTTGAGATAATACTTTGGTTTGCCTGTTGGCAGCGCTTTCGTGCACACAAGCGCAGTACATTCCTATTTTACCACAAATTGCAATACGGTAGGGATTATTTTTGAGAAAAAGTTTGTCGGAGCTGTGAGGCAGTTTATGCGCTGTTCTGTTTGCGGATCAGTGGCGCTATTTTGAGAAAAAGTTTGTCGGAGCTGTGAGGCAGTTAATGTGCTGTTCTGTTTGCGGATCAGTGGCGTTATTTCGAGAAAAAGTTTATCGAAGCTGTGAGGCAGTTAATGTGTTGGTTGAAGAACGGTGATTGTTTCGCTTAAGTGAAAAGTTTATCTCCACTTTGAGAAAGATAATTGATGAAGTGGCATTTGCCCTTGCAGAAAGGGGGAATTCAATAGATAAGTGAATAAAATTGCTTGACTTTAAAGGTTACTCGTAATATAATAGGTCAGTGTGGCGTGTGTCAGGAACACCAAAGCCCCGGTGACCGACATAATAAGCGCTTCGATAGATAACAAAGCGGTTCGGACATTCCGCATTTGTTACAGACGAAAAAGAGTATAGTTGAGAATTTAGTTAGGAGGTACTGGGATGAAAAGTTTTATGGCAAACCCATCCACGGTTGAGAGAAAATGGTATGTAGTTGACGCTACAGGACATACATTAGGACGCCTCGCATCAGAGGTTGCAAATGTATTAAGAGGTAAAAATAAGCCGATTTATACACCGCATATCGACACAGGTGATTACGTGATCATTGTTAATGCGGACAAGATTAAAGTAACAGGTAAGAAGTTAGAGCAGAAGATTTATTATCATCATTCAGATTATGTTGGTGGAATGAAAGAGACTACTCTGAAAGAGATGTTAGCTAAGAAGCCTGAGTATGTTATTACACATGCTGTAAAGGGAATGCTTCCAAAGGGAACATTAGGACGTCAGATGCTTAAGAAGCTTCATGTATATGCTGGCCCAGAGCATGAGCAGACAGCACAGAAGCCGGAAGTATTAGAAATCGTAGAGAGAGCTAACTAAGAGAGGAGGAAATCATCGTGGCAAACACAAAGTTTTATGGAACAGGAAGAAGAAAAAGCAGTATTGCTAGAGTATATTTAGTACCTGGAACAGGTAAGATCACTGTAAACAAAAGAGATATGGATGAGTACTTCGGTCTTGATACATTGAAGATCATCGCTCGTCAGCCACTTGAGGCAACAAACACTGCTGATAAGTATGATGTAAAAGTTACCGTTCGTGGTGGTGGATTTACAGGACAGGCAGGCGCTATCCGTCATGGTATCGCAAGAGCACTTTTGACAGTAGACGCTGACTTCCGTCCGGTACTTAAGAAAGCTGGTTACTTAACTCGTGACCCTCGTATGAAAGAGCGTAAGAAATACGGTCTTAAGAAAGCTCGTAGAGCTCCACAGTTTAGCAAGCGTTAACAAAGAGATAATTCTCGGAAACGCAGAAAACGAGAAAAGCCCGATTTTTCAGGGGTTACAGAAGTTGTGGAGAGTTGTCAAATGTGCTGGATTTTGATGGATATGCAACACATATGCAACACAGATAAAAAGATATATAGGACATTTTTCGGTAAGAAATTACTGGAAAATGTCCTCTTTTAATTATATTTTATTGATTGCATCTACTAGCTCCTTTACATCGAAATGGGTATATACTTTTTCGGTTAATGTCATTGCACCAGAGTGTCCGACAATCTTTTTGATGATCGTCTGGTCTGTGCCAGCTTCTGCTAACATCGAAATGCAAGTATGTCTACAGCAATGAGGAGTTCGTTTGATGCCTAACTGCTCCATCAAAGGATGAAAGTAGCTGTCGTAATAATTGCGATATTTGAAATGTTTTCCGTCCTCGGTGTGAAGCAAGTATTCGCAGCTTGGATCAGTTGTATACCAGTTTTGATAAAAAGGCAGCACTTTATCTGCAATCGGTACTTTTCTTATACCATTTTCTGTTTTGCTGCTGATCACATCAAAGTACTGTTCGTCTAAATGAACATTTTCTTTCTTTAGATCCAATAATTCAGAAATACGAACGCCGTTGTATAGAAGCATCAATATGATTTGATAATACTTGTCGTCTTTCTGTTTCCATATCAGCTCTATTTCGTCCTTTTCAAACTTATTGCGATCGTATTTGTTTGGATTACGATCCTTATACTGCACAATATCAACAAATATGGAGTAGTTTTTGTTACAAATATCATTCTTAAGAGCAAAATCATAAAGTTGATTAAATAGGATTTTAATCTTTTTCAAAGTTGGATAATTTTTTCACAGGTATCAATGACAGTCTGCAAATCCGCCAGCTTAATATCCTTAAAAACTCTATTATACAAAATGCTACAGGCACGGTAGGATGCACTATATCCTTTGATGTTTGATTCTGAAACAGTGGGGTATTTTCGTTTGGACCACTCTTCATACACATCGTCAAAGATCATTTTTGCAGCCTTCGTATCAAATGGATTATTGTTATAATCAGCCAACATCTGCAAGCCTTCAGCACGAGTGGCTGTGTAGCCGATTATAATAAAATCCTGAACCTGTTTGTCCTTACTTTTGTCGTAGTGCTATCCGGCTGTTTTTCGAACTATGTAAGGTTTTCATCTTTTTCCGGAAAGTTTTACAACGCTTCCGTATCCGTTGGGTAACTTCATACAAACCATTCCTCTCGTTTTTATTCAGTATAGTCGACAAGCATGAACGGCTTGGTAATATTCTCAAGAAATCAAAATACCACTATGAGGTATGGAGTCTCTATGGTGGAAATTGTCAGGTGACAAATTATTGCTTGTCAGGGACATCAGACGTAACCTTTGTGACACTTGGTCGTATGGTTTTCCAAATCTCATAGTTATCCTTTGTTTGGGTTCCATTTGCCAATAATTCCTTCATGGCAGACCAATCTTTTAAAAACTGTATTAAGTTTTTGTCTTTAAAGAACATGCCGGGTTCGCCGTTGATTTCCTGAAAGATGATCGGGAATTTTTCGTCGATTGCAAACAACATTGGAAGAATATCTCCATCGTCATGAACATCAAATTCCGCTAGGGTATTTACATTTGCTCCGAGAGCATCAGCAATCTTAATGAGCTGCTCATGTTTGGGGGTATTTTTCCCTAGTTCATACTTGCAAATTGCGACTTCATGAATTCCAGTTAATTCTCCAAGCTGCTTTTGTGTTAATCCGCGAAAGTTGCGGATCAGCTTAATCTTTTTACCAGTATTCATCTTATCAACCTCCTGTTCTGATACAATAACATACTAAAAATGATAAGTTAACATAAAAAATAAACTCTTAACAGAGCAAGTAAAGTTCTGCATAATGTGAAACACAAAAACAGAGCAAACAGTGCTCTGTAAAAAGAAAGAGGGTGAATGTTATGCCGGAAGTTTTGTATAACATCGATTTACCGGCTTTTATAGGAAGGAATGTTCCGATAAAGGAAATCGCCAATGCAATCGGTAAGGATGCACAATATGTAAGAGTCGGTCTGCAGCAGAGTGTATTGAAATTTGGCTGTGCAATAAAAATTGGTGATTCGAGAGAATACAACTATTATTGTCCAGACAAAAAGGTGTGGGAAGAAACAGGTTACTTTAATGGAGAAAAGTAGCGGGAAACGGAAGGAGGATGTTTATGAATAGCGAAAAGACAGAATTAAAACTGATTTGTATGGAGGATGTGGAAACTAAGGAGGTAGAGTGGTTGTGGTATCCATATATTCCTTATGGGAAGATTACAGTTATTGAAGGAGATCCTGGGGAAGGGAAAACCACTTTGGTATTAAAGTTGGCAGCTTTGTTGAGCCGTGGAGAGCCGCTTCCATGTGATGATGATATTCCTTATGATCCCATTAACATTATTTATCAGACGGCAGAAGATGGAATTGATGACACAATTAAGCCTCGGTTAGAAAAAGCCGGGGCAGATTGTTCTAAGATTCGTATTATAGATGAATCAGAAAAGGAATTGACTATGAATGGTGAAAGACTGGAACAGGCAATTGCGGAAACAAAGGCAAAGCTGATTATTCTAGATCCGATACAAGCATATTTGGGAGCGTCAGTAGATATGCATCGTGCCAATGAAATCAGACCAGTAATGAAAAGGCTGGGGTTGATGGCGGAAAAGCATCATTGTGCAGTGATTTTGATTGGTCATATGAATAAGGCTTCTGGTGCGAAATCGACCTATCGTGGGCTTGGATCTATAGATATTCAAGCTACGGCGAGAAGTGTCCTTTTAGTGGCAAGGATAAAAGAAAAGCCCAATATCAGAGTTATGGCACAGGATAAATCCTCATTGGCACCTCCAGGTGATGCAATCGGATTTGAAATGACGGAAGATCAAGGGATGGTGTGTATTGGTGTATATGATATTACCGTTGATGAGCTTTTGATTGGAAAGGGAGGCAGAGGAAAAAGAAGTTAGACATTGCGGCGGATTTTATAACAGAATATTTTGGAAGTAAGAATGAAATTGCGTCGAAAGAAATAGAATTGGAGGCAGCAAGGAGAAAAATTAAAAGAAACATGCTTCTATCAGCCAAGAAAAAGCTTAATATTCGTTCCGGCAGAGGGATGGATGAAGCAGGAAACCAATATTGGACCTGGATAAAAGAAGAGTGAGAGTTTAAGAGTTTTTTTTATAAGACAGACTGTAAACTCTATAGAGAGTTTATAATCTGTATTTTTGAAAAGAGCAGACTGTAAACTCTTGATAATGCTCATAGGAAGATGGCAAGATGTCTTAATGGTAGGAACAGGTCATCTTGCCATGTTGAAAAAACGTTGAGATGATAGCAATTTCTATATCATTTTCAGAAATTGATAGCAAAAACTATATATTTTTGAAAATGAGAAAAAAGCAATGCTATCACTTTACTATAGCAAAACGGGAAAATGACAGCGTTTTACTATATCAATAAGGAAAAAAGCTATCATTTTATACTATCATTAGTGCATGAGTGCACGGTTTTTGCACATAACGAAGCTGCAAAGCAGCTTCTAATATGAGCCGGTCAAGGCTCATTATGTCATCTGGACAAAAGTGAGGTGGTCGGATTGAGCGGACTGTCAGAGTATCAAAGCCGGTATTTGGAAAAGATACTGAGATTGCTGCACGGCGTGGACCTGTCAAGGGACGAAATTAAGGTATTGATATGGCTTGCCGGCTGGGAGGAGAGTACGGTGGATTCTCTCTTATTAGTAATGGATAAAGTGGCGAAAGCCCGTGAATATCAGGGGGTAGAGAGGAATGAGGAATTTCTAAAGAGGTAGTACGATTTACAAGCAGACACCGCACCTTCATAATGATTTTATTCCATTTTCAAAAGGAAATAAACGTGGAATGTCAACGAAGGTATCTCTCAAGGGTGCGATGAAAGCATTGGGATTTACCGGCACAGGACGAAATTACACCGAAAGCATGCACTGGGTGCAGGCAGAAAAGGAATATCTCGCAGAACTTATGAGGAGCCGTGGGCTAGATTGGAAACAACTCGGAACCCATGAAAAACATTTGTCGGTATATAACTACGAGAAAAAGATGCGGAAGTAGGAAGTGGAGGAACTGGAGCGGCAGTTTCAAGCAAAAGCTGATACGCTGGCACAGCAGGAGGAGCTGCTTGTTACGAATTGGAAAACTCTGCAGGTACAGCAGGAACAGAAGGACGAGCTGATGCAGTCCTGTGAAGAATGGAAAGCAAAAAAGCAAGAAGTGAAAGAACGGTATTTTCATTATTTATTCTTTTATGACCGGATGGAGCAGGCACTTGTCAGAGTGAAAAAGGAATATGAAAACCTGCAGCAGGAGTATGATGATCTGAAAGATGACTACGACGGTCTGCACAGAGAACTTTGCGATGCAAGGAAAAAACACGAAGAATTGCAGGAAAGCAGGGAATCACTTCGGCGGGATTGTGAAGAATTGAAGGAAAACCGCAAAATCCTCCACAGTGACTGTGAAGCACTTTGCAGTGAACGGGATTCTTTGGGGCGGGTCTGCAAGGCATTAGAACAGAATCATAAAAAGCTGGAGCTTCAGAAAGTGGATCTGCAAAAAGAGTTATCCGGCTTGCAGACAGATAAAGAAAGTGCAGAGCAGGCGTTATCCGGTGAGACGAACGAACTGGAAAAGGTACAGATCGAGACAGAGATCGTCCTGGCGCAGCGTGACCGGGTGGTGGCAGACACCGAGAAAACAAGACTGCGGCTCGAGCGGTATGTGGCACATGCAGAAGAATTATACCAAAAGTACAGTAGTGTGGCAGTGACATCCCGGCAGGCGGAACTGTTTGAAGAGGTACTAAAGGCTCGGAACGAGAAAGAAGAGCTGCGGTATGAGAATGAAAAACTGCGGGAAGAAAATCGCACCCTCCGCCTGATCCTTGACAAGGCAGAAGAATTCATGCGCAAGCTGGTGGTAAATGGACGAAACCTGTGGGATGCCTTTACGGAAAAGCTGGCTGTGATCCTGCCGGGGAGACAGAGAAAGGAAGAGAATGAATACCGGCGGTAAGCTGGCCGGAGGCAGATGAAAACAGAATTTAAGGATTTGGATAAGGAAAAGATGTACTAGAACTTTCCCTTATCCGTCAGAAAGAATGGAGGAGAGTGTGAAAACTACCGCTGATGCGGTAGTTCGTCACACGGCTGTTTGCTTCTGAGCGAAGGCAAATAGCTTTGATGGCAGAAGAGAAATCGCATATGCGAATTTCTCTTCGCCTCTTCGCGATAAACGCTCAGAAATGAGGATAACAATGAGAGAAGAATTAAAAGATATGAAGAAGATGGAAGATGTGGATGTATTTGCCGAAGAGGTGGCGGAGCAGGAACTGCCGGAGATGATCGAAGAAAACGGATTGGTCTATCATTTGGCAGAGGATGGCTTCTACTATCCTGATCTGACATTCGAGCAGGAAACAGATTATCCGATCGGGAAGTATGGACTGATCCGGGCAGAGTATATGTGGGAACATCGGGCACATGAGTATCGGATGATGTTGCAGGATGGAACCTGGAACAGGTACCTCCATGAAGTGGACGAGGAATGACATCGGGAGGTGGAGCAGTCGGTGAGACAGATCATGGAAAAGGAAGGTGTGGATGAACGACTGAAAGCGGAAAATTCGCTGGAATGGGTGAGGAGAGTAAACGGGATTAAAATGTGCGTGGAAACGGAGGTGAAGAGGAGGTTGTTAATTTAATAGGTATTCTTTTGCAAATAATAAAATACAGGTCAACAAAAAAGAACATAAGTTCGCAAGAAAAAACTTGCAATCGTTCAGATAAATGAATATAATTGTAAGAGAACAAGGAGGACATTATGGAATATTTAACAACTGTGGAAATGTCAATTAGATGGGGGATTTCACCAAGAAGGATTGCTATGTTATGTGAGCAAGGTCGTATTGATGGTGTGGTAAAAAAAGGCAAGACGTGGCTTATACCATGTAATTCCCAAAAACCAATAGATGCGAGAAAAATTAGTCATAGTAAATGAGGTGCATTAGAATGTTAAAAGATAAAACGATGACATATATTAGTTTGTTTAGCTGTGCCGGCGTAGGATGCTATGGCTTTAAGAAAGCTGGATTTGAGTGCATTGCAACAAATGAGATTATAGAACGTAGATTAAATGTGCAGAAATATAATCATAAGTGCAAATTTGACACTGGCTATATTTGTGATGATATAACTACGGATGAAACAAAAGAAAAAATTTTTACGGAGATTCAAAGGTGGAAACAGTTGGGAAACGATAAGGTAGATGTTTTGATTGCTACGCCGCCTTGTCAAGGAATGTCTGTTGCAAATCATAAGAAAGCGGAGAATGAAATTATAAGAAATAGCTTGGTTGTTGAATCTATTCATTTAATACAGAGAATTAAACCGAGATTTTTTATATTTGAAAATGTATCTGCGTTTATGAAAACGGGCTGTACAGCACCAGATGGTTCTGTAAAGGCGATTGGAGAGGTGATATACCAAGAATTAAGTGAACATTATACTATCGCAAGTCGGATTTTGAATTTTAAAAATTATGGTTCAAACTCTTCTAGGACACGTACAGTGGTTATCGGTGTTAGCAAAGAAATGGCTGAATATGTTTCTCCAATAGAAATTTATCCGCCGTATGTAAATGAACGGACATTAAGGCAGATTGTCGGAAATATGCCTAACCTGGAATGGGGAGAAATATGCAATAATGATTTTTACCATGCGTTTAGAACATATCCAGAAGAAATGCGTAGTTGGATTCATGATTTAAAAGAGGGGCAATCAGCGTTCGATAACGAGGATGAGTTAAAACGACCACATAAGGTTGTGGATGGAAAGATTGTTCCCAATAAAAGAAAAAATGGAGATAAGTACACACGTCAGTATTGGGACAAGGTTGCTCCATGTATTCATACAAGAAATGATCAATTGGCTAGTCAAAACACGGTACATCCAGAAGAAGATAGAGTGTTTAGTATAAGAGAATTGATGAAAATAATGACTATACCAGATGATTTCAGATGGATTGATAAATCTTTAGACGAACTAAACGTGATGCCTGAAAAAAGTAAAAAGGCATTGTTAAAAAAGGAAGAGATAAAAATAAGACAAAGCATAGGAGAGGCTGTGCCAACAAACATATTTTATCAAATAGCCTGCTCCATAAAAAACTTTATGGAGCAGGAACATTTTAACAATGCAATGATTAATAAAGTGATTGAGGATTGTGATTTGATTGATACGGGAAAACTCATGAAATTTATTGAAAACAATCCTTATAATTTAGGTAGTGCATCGCTGGCTCGTATTGCAGAATTGACGAATTCTAAGAGAGAAAATAACTCGGCATACTATACTAATAAATTTATTATAAATGAAATTTTTAAACAGATGCCGGTATTTGATAAGGAAGAAATCAATATTTTGGAGCCATCGGTTGGAGTTGGAAATTTTTTGCCATTTATATTTAAAAAGTATGAGGGGGTGAAGAAGGTTAATATAGATGTGGTAGATATAGATGAAAATAATCTAAGTATTTTGCATTTGCTTATGAATAAGCAAATCATACCTGAGAATGTCAGTATTAACTATATTGCTGCAGATACGCTTTTATATTCTTTTGACAAGCATTATGATTTGGTGATCGGAAATCCACCATTTACCAAACTAAAATCAAGGGATGCTGTAAAGTACATTGCTAATAATATAAACAAAAATACGACAAATACATTTGAGTTTTTTTTGGAAAAAGCACTTCGTATATCTGACTATACGGTTATGATAACTCCAAAGGCAGTTTTAAATACTCCGGAGTTTATGATGACAAGAAAATTGCTTGCAACCAAGAAAGTTGATTGCATTCAGGACTATGGCGAAAACGGCTTTAAGGGTGTGCTGGTTGAAACTGTATGTTTGTTTGTCGACAATTTAGGACAACCTAAGAAAACATTGGTTCAATCGTTGACATTGAAGAAAAGCATAGTTCAAGAACAAGCCTATATTATGGATGAAAAATATCCGTATTGGATTATTTATAGAAATGATTTTTTTGACTCGATTTCCCAAAGACTTGAATTTGATAAGTTTACTGTGTTTAGAGATCGGCAGGTTACTAATTCAAATACCAGGCAGAAAAAGGGCGAGAATTGTTTGCGGGTTATAAAATCAAGAAATATTAGTGATAATGGAAAAGAGGTTATAGATATACCTGGATATGACACATTTATTGATAAAGGAACGGCACAGAGGTTGAGTGCTTACAAATATGTAGGAAATAAAAATGTTTATCTGACTCCAAATATGACCTATAAACCAAGAGTTATGCGTAATTTGGGAAATGTTGTGGTCAATGGATCAGTTGCTATATTGATACCGAAAGAAGATTTTGAATTGTCGGAATCACAAATGGAGTATTTTTCTACGGAAGAATATCGTCATTTTTATAAAATAGCAAGAAATTATCAGACAAGATCATTAAATGTCGACGCAACGAGCGTGTATTTTTACGGAATACTGAAGGAGGCAGAAAATGGACAATTTGAAAATTCAGGGTTTCTTGGATGACCACGATTATGATATCAGAAAAACACACAATGGACGTTGGATTGATCAAAAATGTACAATGGATGTTATGTGTTTGGTATCGGACTGTATTGTCGAATATATGAATGTAAAAAATAGAAAAACTTTTACAGTAAATGATATTTGGTATAGTGACTATACCGTTGAAAATGTTCAACAGATATTCAGCAAACCGGATCCAACCAAGAAAGCATCAAATGAATATGACAAGTATTTTGGGCAGCCAATTAAATTGCTTGATGCAGCGGGCATAATTCATGGCGAAAGGAATGGCAGAGGATATGAATATTCAATTTTAAACGAGGAATTGCTGGAATACATTAGCTTTCGTGAAAGAAACAGCTATAATTTTTTATGTATGTATATAGAAAAAGTCTTAAAAGACAGTGGAATGTATCGGGGATTTGAACACTTTTTTGAGGTGCAGGATAGGGACAGTTTTAAGGAACTTAAAGATGCATATACAGACTTTACCATAAATAATACGCCCATTAATGGGGCAACAGAATGTGGACGTATATTTACTAAAGTTTTAAATCCACTTGCCTGCAAATACAAAAAACAGGGAACATATAAAGGACATTTGTCTAAAGATGTGATTACGCAGGATATGATTATGTACAATCAGCGAAATTGGAGAGACATTTTATCGGAAAAACCAAAAGACATGACAAGAATTGAGTACGAAGCGACGCGTGCGAAACCGTCAGAAGATTATATGACGGCATATCGTATTAATAGGGCAAAACGCAATTTACGTCGATTCAATGATAAATATCGTGATAGAAGAACTGAGGTTTATGATGAAAGGCATATTCTGGATGTAGCAACACAAATGCACCATATATTCCCCGCAAGTGAGTATCCAGAGATTGCAGATTATATTGAAAATTTGATTGCATTGACACCGACACAGCATTTTACTTATGCACATCCTAATAACAATACACAATATATTGACAGAGCATATCAGTATTTGTGTTTGGTGGCTAAAACTGGAACAATAAGGGATAATTTGCTTAGTAACGGTAAGGAACCGATTATATATGACTTTTACCTGTTGCAAACAGTATTAAATACGGGATTGAAGACTGAAGAGTTTTATGAAGTTCAAGATATGGACTTTGATGGACTGTTAAACCGGATTGAACAGTATTATCAATGATAAGGAGAAAGAAAGATGACATTAGATTGGGGAAATGTACTTTGTTTTCAAAATGAAAGTGAGTATTATGAAACACTAGGTTTTTTAGTAAAAGATGAGGAATATATAAGAGTATATACGGAAAGTAATGATCGAGCTGGTGCTTGGTCAGGGCAGGGAAGAATGTCTTTGCGTAAGGTGGATAATGATTCGCTGCCAGAACCATTAAAGAAAGCTTTTGAGACAAGTGCGGATGGTAGGATAAGTGAAACTCGTTATGTGAAAAATTTGAAGGAAAACCATAACTTTACTAAAGAGGTGGATCCTACGGGCGGAGATTTTACTAAGTGGTTATATAAGGAATCGTTTGACAAGGTACTGGAAACTGTGCCAGCACAATATGAGAATGATTTTTATCGAGGATATCATTGGAACTGTGAAGTAATAAAAAGAATACGTAATACTTCACAGGATGATATTAATTTGGACAATGAATCTAAAAGAGAAAGAAAAGATTCGGAGACAGAAGGAAGAAAGGTTCAATATTATACCACTAAGTATGAGCGGAGTATACAAAATAGACAGGAGGCAATTCGACTTCATGGTACCAAATGCATGATTTGTGGATTTGATTTTGAATTGAAATATGGAGAATTAGGGAAAGGGTATATAGAAGTACATCACATTAAACCGTTGTCTGAATTAGATGAAGCGGTTGTGGTAAATCCAGAAACAGACTTGATATGTGTTTGCTCAAATTGTCATAGAATGTTGCACAGATTTAGAAATTATATGGTTTCTGTGGATGAATTGAAGCAAATAATTAAAGATAATGAATTATAATAAACCGTAAAAGTAAATTAGGAGGAGGAATTATGGATATAAATACTAATGAGGTAATGACAGGGGTCGCAACTAATTTAATTGAGGATTCAGTAAAAGGTGCATGGGAAAAAGTAAAAAAATTTTTCAGAGACATGGATACCAAAGATGGAATTAGATATGGTATGGCTTATGAAGAATATTTGAGAAACACAAAGAATAAATATAGAAAGATTAAAACATTGATTTATAGACATGCACCTAAGGAGTTATATTCCTTTTATGAATGTATAGGTGTTTCTTATAATGGAAAGACTATAGATACTTCGAACATTAACAATCTGATTGCCGTAGGAAATAAGATTGTAATAACAGGTTCAGGAGGAATGGGAAAATCTATTTTGTTAAAACACCTGTTTCTTGATACTATTGAAGAAACAGGATACATTCCTATTTTGATTGAATTAAGAAGTTTGAATGTTATTGATGAGAAAAGTATTAGTTTAAAAAGTGCGATTTATGAGACATTAGTGCAAAATGGCTTTGCTCTGCAAGAAGAGTATTTTGAATATAGTTTAAAGGAAGGGGGATACATGATTCTGTTAGATGGCTTAGATGAAGTGAATCGAGATAGGGTATCAAAGGTGACAGTAGAGATAAGAAATTTTAGTGATAAATACAATCAAAATAAGTATATTGTTTCTTCTAGACCGTCAGATGATTTTATTGGATGGAATGATTTTGCGGAAATGTCGTCAATGAAATTAAATAAGAAACAGGCATTAGAATTAATCAAAAAAATTGAATTTGATGAAAATGTAAAAAAAGTCTTTTATAAAGAATTAGATGAGAAATTGTATGATAAATATGAATCATTTGCATCAAACCCGTTATTACTAAATATCATGTTGCTAACATTTAACAATAATGCTTCTATACCGGACAAGTTAAATGATTTTTATGAACAAGCATTTTCTACCTTGTTTAATATGCATGATGCAACAAAAGACTCGTATGTACGCGATATAAGAACAGGGTTAAGTTGCGAAGATTTTAAGACATTATTTGCATATATGTGTTTTAAATCATATTTTCGATATGAGTATGAATTTACAGAAGTAAAGTTGAGAGAATATATACAACAAGCAAAAGAAAAATTTGGAGGTACACAGTTTACGATAGATGATTTTCAAGAGGATTTAACGATGTCTGTATGTATGTTGATGAAAGACGGGTTAAATTACCGATTTGTTCATAGATCGTTTCAAGAATATTTTGCGGCTTGGTATACATGTAAATTGACAGATGATATTCAACACAAACTATTGACAAATTGGTTGAAAGAATCGAATTTAGTTCACACTGATTCGTACTTTACTATGCTCTATAATATGCAGAGTGAGAAAGTTAACAAAATTATATTTGCTCCAGGAATAAAAGAGATAAAGCAGAGAGTAGATGAAGAGGGCTATAATTTTAAGCTTTTAAAATTTTTATTTAAGGGTATTTCTTGTAGCAAATTTGTTAAAAAAGTCAATAACGAAAAAGTAGATGAGGTATACGGATTATCATTATGCATCAAAGAAAGATATTATTGCGCTATAGTAAGGATGACATGCAAGCTGAATAGCTACTCATATGATGAAATTAATGAGGAACAACAAGAAGAAGTAGCGTATGTCTTATCTAAGAGTAAAGCAGAGAAATTTGAGGACGAGTATATATTGTTTGATGATGCAATAAAAGAGGTAGGTGAAGAAAAACTATATTGCGCATTGGAATGGTTTAAAAAACAGTTGGATTTCACATTTGATATATTGAATAAATGTGAAAATAATTCGATAGGGCGGAAAAAGAAAGTGGCTTCAATATTAGATGAATTGTAATATGTCATGCTTAAAAGAGGAAAAATAGTGAAAAAAAGAAGCGCTGGGACTGTGTGGACGCTCTACGCATACAACAAGTATGCAACATTACCTCTACAAACCCTTGTCCTGCGGGCTTTCTCAGTTTAGCAAGCGTTAATCAAAAAGAGACGTACTTGCGTACGAAGTTGTATATATCAAATACCGAGAACAATAATGTTCTCGGTATTTTTCTATCTTTTTTGTCTTGAGAATCTATGATCAATGGAGAGTCTGAAGTTTCCTTGAAAAATGAAATTGAATTGAAATTCTGAGATTTTCCTGAAAAATGAAATTGAATTGAAATTCCCTTGCGTTGCGAATTTGTGATATAATGAGCCTCAGAGAAAAACAAGCGGCCGCGAAGCAGACATTTGCTTTTATGGGCTCGTTAACGAGCAAATAAGCTTGTGAAACAAGCAAATAAGCTCTGAAAGAGCGGATTTACGAGATTGATAAAGAAGAAACGAGGATCAAAATGGCAAGAAGGATTAGAATAAATGACTTAACATACCCAGAGTTGGATGTTTACGCTAGAGATCGTGAGGCGCAGCTTAAATTTCGCCCGGCGCACCAGCCGGGAATCTTTATTGCCGAGAGTCCGATCGTGATAGAGCGCGCGCTTGATGCCGGATATGAGCCGGTATCTCTTCTTATGGAAGATGAACATTTTGAAAAACAAGGACGCAGGATTATCAGCCGATGTGGAAACATTCCTGTTTATACAGCACCATTTGAAGTGTTGACTGGTATTACCGGATTCCAGCTTACACGCGGAATGTTATGTGCGATGTACCGTGGTGATCTGCCATCGGTGGAGGAAGTTTGCCGGAACGCTCGGAGAATTGCCGTGCTGGAGAATGTAGTGAATCCGACAAATGTGGGGGCAATTTTTCGATCAGCAGCAGCGTTAAATATGGACGCGGTATTGCTGACACCTGCGTGTAGTGATCCGTTATATCGACGGGCAATTCGCGTCAGTATGGGAACTGTGTTTCAGGTTCCATGGACGTTTTTCACCTCAGATGAGGATTATATTACTGCATTGCAAAAACTGAATTTTCACACAGCGGCAATGGCGTTGCGGGAGGATTCAATTGCAATTGATGATCCGCGGCTGCGCAGTCAGCCAAAACTTGCTATTATTTTGGGAACAGAAGGGGAAGGGTTAGCAGATCGAACCATTGAACAATGTGATGACACGATACGGATCCCGATGTCCCATGGTGTGGACTCACTTAATGTGGCGGCTGCAAGTGCGGTGGCGTTTTGGGAACTGAGTAAGCAATAAATCATTGGATACAGGGACAATAAGGCCGTTAGCCGGAAAATCAAGAGATTTAATGCGGTGGCATTTTGGGAGCTGAGTAAGCAATAAAATCACCGGAGATATGGAGGATGAGCATGAAAGAGATGAATAAACAGAAGATACATAACAAAAAAAGTCTCGGTCTTAAGATGTTGGCTTTGGCAGTATTGCCGGTTCTTGTGCTTGGAATTGTTTTGCTAGGGGTAGGAATGCACGCATTTTCCAAAAGCATGGAGAATCATGTGCAAAAGGAAATGACAGAGGAGACAAAGCTGATCCTGAAAATATTAGATCAAAATTATCCGGGGGAATTTTCGCTAAATAAAGACGAGAAAGGGAATTACCATATTTATAAAGGTGGCAAAGACATAACGAAAGATACAGAATTTATTGATAATATGAAAGATACTATGGGTGTAGAGGTTACTCTGTTTTGCCAAGATGTTCGTTTACAAACTACTTTGCGGGATGCCAAAGGGCGTTTATTTATCAATACGGCAGTTTCTTCTGTAATTACAAAAGACGTCTTAAAGAAGAAAAAGCCGCATTTTTATCAGAGTACCACAACGGTAAGTAATGAACGTAATTTTGCATATTATGAACCGATTTTTTTGCAGGACGGAACCTGTTTTGGGATGGTGGGTGTATGCAGGCGTGCAGCGGATGTAGAGGAAAATATTCGGACAGCGATTCTTCCCGTTTTGTTCGTTTGCCTTGCAGCGATGTTTGTGATCGGTGCGATCAGCATTTGGTATGCACATACATTGGCTGATCGGATCCGTGCGTTACAGTTTTTTATGAAAAAATTAACGCAGGAAGAGTTTGATACCGAACTGCCTAGTCATCTTCTAAAATCCGGAGACGAATTGGGAGATCTGGCCCGCAGTGGTAAAAAGATGCAGGAATCCATACGCAGACAGGTGGAATTCGATGAGTTGACTCAGCTATACAACCGTCGTTATGGAGATAAGTGTTTGCAGCAAATGTGTAAAAAGATGCAGGAGAGTGGTATTGAATACTGCGTTGCGATTGGTGATATCGATTTCTTTAAGAAAGTCAATGACCGGTATGGACATGAAGCTGGTGACGTTGTATTGACAAAGGTAGCCAGAATTTTGAGAGAAAAGATAATGTCGAAAGGTTATGTTTGTCGCTGGGGAGGCGAGGAGTTTTTGATCGTCTTAGAGGATTGTGAGCAGGAGCAGGCCAAGCAAATTCTTCAAGATGTTTTGGATGTGCTGCGAGGACAGTCGATAGAATGTCAAGGACAGAATATTTGCGTGACGATGAGCGTTGGTGTTGTTCAGGTCGCATCGGATGAGAAGATTGACGATATATTGCGCAGGGCAGATAAGAAATTATATGATGCAAAAGCAGGTGGCCGCGACCGGATCTGTGATTAGAGTGTGATCATAGGCAATAGGCATGGAGGAGCAACGATGAATACTAGAGAAGAAATTTTAGCATATGGTTTGTCCTTTCCGGACACCTACCAGAATGCGCCATTTCGGGATCCTAATTGGCAGTTGGTGCGTGTTCGAAACACAAAGAAAGCATTTCTGTGGACTTATGAAAAGGATGGTTTATTGCATATCAATGTGAAAGTTGATCCGGAATGGAGAGATTTTTGGCGCGAGGCATTTACAGCGGTACAGCCGGGGTATCATCAAAACAAGGAGCATTGGAACACGGTAGTTATTGATGGCACTGTACCGGAAGATACGCTGAAGCGGATGATCGCAGAAAGTTATGATTTGGTGTCGGATAGCCCGACGCAGCGCATATATCAGGCAGTGCGGCAAATTCCCCGCGGTAAGGTGGCAACGTATGGAGATGTCGCGGCGATGGCGGGCAATCCTCGCATGGCGCGCGCGGTCGGAAATGCACTGCATCACAATCCGGACCCGGAACATATTCCATGTTATCGCGTTGTCAATGCGAAAGGAGAATTGGCTGGGGCATTTGCTTTTGGTGGGGAAAATGTGCAGGCAGATCTGCTCCGGGCGGATGGAATAGAAGTGAAAAATGGTCGTGTTGATCTTAAAAAATATGGATTTAGATAATAACTGATTAACTGCTTAGCAAAGTCAGTAAATCAAGACTTTTGCTAAATGTGCACAAAAAAACAGAGAGAGGAACATATGAAGATTACACAATTATTGCAGGAAGACAAAGTGACATTATCATTAGAGGTTTTTCCACCTAAAAAGGATACAGCAGTAGAACAAGTAAGCAGATCTGTAAGAGAAATTGCAGCACTTCAACCGGATTTTATGAGTGTTACTTATGGAGCCGGGGGTGGCACAAGTGCTTATACAGTGCAGATTGCAAAAGATATTAAAGCGGAATACAATGTGCCATCTATGGCACACTTAACCTGCGTTTCCTCTACTAAAGAAACTGTAAAAAAACAGTTGGAGTGTATGCAGGAGGCCGGGATTGAAAATGTATTGGCACTTCGAGGAGACATTCCGGCAGACGCTGAATTCCCATTGCCTGATCAATTTCATTATGCAGTTGAATTAGTGCGTTATATCAAACAAATTGCACCGGAAATGTGTATTGGCGGCGCTTGTTATCCGGAAGGACATCCGGAGGCGGTTAGCAAAGCACAGGACATTCAACATATTAAAGAGAAGGTAGACGCAGGCTGTGAATTTTTGACAACACAGATGTTTTTTAATAACAGCATATTTTATAATTATATGTATCGTCTGCGCGAAGCGGGGGTATTGGTTCCGGTTATTGCAGGGATCATGCCGATCACGCGTAAAAATCAAGTGGAACGCAGTATTCAATTGTCTGGCAGTTGCGTTCCTGCGCGATTCAAATCCATCGTTGACTGGTTTGGAGATGATCCGGCCAACATGAAGCAGGCTGGTATCGCCTATGCAACGGATCAGATCATAGATTTGATCGCTAACGGCATTTCACATATTCATGTTTATACCATGAACGACCCGGAAGTTGCGGCCGGTATTATGAATAATTTGTCGGCAATTTTGCATTGATGTGTTGAACGATAGGATAGAGCCGAAAAAAGGAGTGTAGGGTTATTATGCATAAAGCCAAAAAGAAAACAATATCCACATATCATAAAAAGAACCATACTAAAATGAGCAATAATGCTTCCAAATATTCTGCAGAGGACGAACAAACCTCTAAAGTTTCTGCACGCAGTAAATCCGTATTACTTTATAGTGCGGCATTTCTTCTTGCCGAACTGATGATGCTATTCATCCTAAAAGCAAATCATTTTTATCCGTTTGGCACGAAGTCAATGCTGATCATGGATATGCGCGATCAGAATGTGGAATTTTTGGCTTCTCTGCGTAGTATGATATATGGTGATAATTCTTTATTTTTCTCTTGGGCACGCTCTATGGGCGGCAATTACATGGGAGTATTCGCTTTTTATATTTCCAGTCCGCTCTCATTTTTGACGTTACTATTTCCAGTCAGCAAAATGCCGGTGGCTATTGAAATTATTACTGTCCTAAAAATAGGACTGTGTTCACTGACTTTTGTGATATATGCGAATTATCTGCGACGAAAATACAATGGCCAGCGATATTTTGCGCTGTTGATCCCTGCGATCGGATATGCTTTTATGTCTTACACTATGGTATATTCTCTTAGTATTATGTGGCTCGATGGCGTTATTTTTCTCCCGCTAGTATTGCTGGGAGCAGAAAAAATATTGGATGGGAAACGTGGTATCTGTTTCATTATTTGCTATGCACTTTTGTGTATGAGTAATTATTATACGGGATATATGGTCGGTATTTTTACCGGTCTATATTTTCTGATCATGTGGATTTGTAATTACAACGCTCACTCAAGTCGTCAACACGTTTCGGGTCATTCCACAATTAGTGAGGTTTACTCTAATAAAGAACATTGGAAACGCTTACTGCATTTTGTAATTGCTGCTTTGCTCGCAGTTGCTATGACAGCGCCTATTTTATTGCCGGCTCTCAAAGCACTCATGTCCGGAAAATTGGACTCTGGATTTACCGGTTATGAACCACAGCAATCTACGAATTTTGTATTCAAGAATCTTTTCACAAAATTGCTTCCCGGTAAATACGACAGCATCACCAATAGCGGGCTTCCTTCGATCTATCCGGGACTGTTGCTTTTGCTGCTCGCTGTGATATATTTTTTGCTGCGGCAGATAAAATTGCGGGAAAAAATTGGAATGGCAGCAATGCTGATATTATTTGCGATCAGTTTCTATTATATTCCTTTGGACAAAGTGTGGCATGGCTTCCAGTATCCAAACTGGTTTCCATATCGCTATGCTTTTTTGTGCAGCTTTACGCTGATTTATATGGCGTTGCGGAGTATTGTGGTAATCACGCAGCTTGTTCATAAAAAATATGTATTATCGGCAGCGATTACCCTTTGCCTGCTTGGCACGATCATTGATATGACCGGTAACGGCCGCAAAATGTTCGACGGTCTGGACAAGGAGTTTGGTTATACCGAAATGGCAGAATATACGAAATTTATCAAAGAAACACAAACATTGGTGCAAAAGATTCAGAAACAAGATAAAGATTTGTACCGTATTAACCAGACCTATGAATTTTCTAAAAACGATGCGATGCTGCTCGGTTATAACGGTATGACACATTACTCCTCTGCGTTTAATGTTCATGTCAACAAATTGACAAAAACTTTAGGATTGGCACAATCTTATTTTTGGAATTCAGGCTATGGTTCCACGCCTCTGACTGACAGCTTGTTTGGATGTAAATACGTTCTTTCACGGCGTGATCTGTCTGCAGTATATGCAACTATAGACAGTAAGGATAACACGTTAAACGACATGGCCGCTTCTTATCAAAATAATATGGCACTTCCTTTTGCTTATGCGGTATCTGATCTGCGCAAAGCGGATAATATCGCACAACAGAGTGTATTTAGCAATGAAAATTCCTTCGTAACAGGAATTACCGGCAAACATAAAAATTATTTTTGGAATTGCAATGTTACATACTCGCAGGAAGCTGCGAATACATGGACCTATCAGATAACTGCTGCTTCAAATAACCCTATGTATTTGTATATGGAGGGTAATTCGCCTTATGCCAATGTCTATGTGAACGGGACTTACATTGGAGATTATTTTTCCAATGAAACCAACTGTATTTTGTATCTGGGCAATTTCAAACAAAACGAAACGGTAACGGTTCAGGTGGTAACAACAGATGATGGCAATACGTATGGACCGTCTTATGCCGAAATTGTCCAATTAGATATGGCAACTGTTAGAGAAACGATGCAATCGTTAGCTGGGAATGCGCTTCAGGTCAAGTCTCACAGCCACGGCAAAATTACCGGTTCCATCACTTTGGCTGACGATCAGCAGGCAGTTATGACCTCCATTCCTTATGATAAGGGATGGACTATTCTCGTCGATGGTAAAAAAGTCAACTATACAACATATGCCGATACGTTTATGCAATTTAAATGCAGTCCGGGGAAACACACCGTTGAATTTCGATATGTTTCCCCAGGCTTTAAGCTCGGTATTCTGATTGCTGTCATTGGTCTTTTTGCTGCGATATTGTATTTATGTTACCCGAAGATTTTGAGCAGACGATGAGTTGGCTGCTATTCGTGGAGTTCTTTCTTAATGTCTGAAATGGTCACTTTTTCGGAGCTGTTGCTGCCACTCATTTGCTCATGTTTATACGAATTATCGTTAATTTTGTTTAACTGGGCATATTTGCCACACACTCGACCATAATTGCCATTCAGGATTCCATCTTTCTTAAATTTGGTTAAGTAGTATATTGCTTCTGTACCTACTACAGGTTCGCCTTCGCCATTAATGGTTTCCTGCAAAATAGTGTCGTTTATTTTCTCTTTGGACCATTCTTTGTATCGGAATGCATCCTTATAATATGCAATGTGATCTGTCAAAGGGACATAACCGCCAGACTGATATAAAGTAATGGAATCGCCTTTTTTCAAGGTCCCAGACAGACTGTTTTGAATGTCCAGCTCAATTTTTGTCCAAGCATCCCCATCAATAACAACATACTGAAAAGTGCGTATTTTTGCTTCAACGATTTCTTGGGCTTCTTCGCTCATGTCCTGCAGATCGGAGGATATCGCATAGTCGTTTTCGGAAACAATTTTCTCAGTATTATGATATTTTTGGACATCAACGGTTACGTCATTACTTTCAGTATGTTTGCCATTTTCTGCGGTGGCAACTTTTGCATCTTTGGGAACTTCAGTTGCTTGTTTTGACTGCTCTGCTTTTTTACTGTCACCTTGGGATGCGTTCTTGTTTTCACATGCTAATAGCATACACATACTGATTAATAAAACGCCTGTTGCAAAATAAATTTTTTTCATTTTGACCACCTTCCTATGATTCTAGATTATATAAATTTGCCGTGATCCATTTCTACAACGGTATCACATAAATACTCAATATCTTCTGTGTTGTGTGAGGTGAGTAGAATGGTTTTTCCTTTCTTTTTCAGAGATAGAAAATATTCTCTCATTTCTTCTACGCCATGTTTATCCAGACCGTTAAATGGTTCATCCAATATAATTAAAGAGGGATCTTCCATAATTGCCTGTGCAATACCTAAACGCTGACGCATGCCGAGTGAATATGTTGCGACACGTTTTTTCATTGTTGGATCAAGTCCTACCTGATACATGGCGTTTTCAATGTCTTTTCGTGAAATACGATTGTTGATAGCAGCCAGTACTTTGAGATTACGATAGCCGGAATAATAAGGAATAAATCCCGGGGTTTCAATGATGATTCCCGTATCCGGAGTAAAATCAATATCTTTACCAATCTCCTTGTCTCTGACATAAATATGCCCTTCATTGGGACGGATGAATCCGCAGATACATTTCATCAGTAATGTTTTACCACTGCCGTTTCGTCCGACAATGCCATGAATCTTCCCCTGCTCGCATTGGTAGGAAACGTGATCTAGCAAAATATCTTTTTTGAAACGCAGTACGATGTCATTTACTTGGATGAACGAGTTAGTTGTTTTATTTGTCATGGTAGTCCTCCTTATTCGACTTGAATGATATTGGTGTAGTTGATTTTACGTGCTTGGATCAGAACAAGAACAAGCAGGATCCCGATTATTCCGAAGAAATACAAAAAGGATGTTGTCAGTGTACAATCCATGTGTCGGTAATAGGTGGAATAATGTGTTCGCACGATCCCATGAGCAGCGGGCAACAGCCATTTAGCATTAACATGTCCCAGCTGTACCAATCCTGATCCGGCAATTACAATGAGACCGGGAATTACAATTCCGAAAGTGCCTTGCCCGTGTATTTTTATGACTAGCATAATCATACCTATCAAATATAGATATAATATTAAAAAAACACTGGAAAGAATCGCAGCACGGAAGGGAAGCATTTGATAGTAAAGGTTGGCAGGAATAAATTTTGAAATATCCGAGTCAGCAAGTTCAGGAAAAACTCGAGTCATGTCGGTGACAACATCACTCCATCCATTAAACCAAAATCCGCGCTGTAGTATTGGAAGTGTAATGCCAACAAATAATAGAAATACAAAAGTAACGTCTGCAGCAAGTAAAAATAGCAACTGAGATAACACCCATTTTATCCTTCCTGCACGATAAATTTTGAAAATCATATTATTATCGATTCTAGGAAAATCTGCTATTAGAACCAAAAAAACAATCGGTATAAATCCAAGAAATGTGGCAGAATTACAGATGCCAATAAAAGGTTCTAATAAATTGATTGGTGCACCCATGTTATTTGCACATTTGACGAGATCCGATGTGATCATGGTATACACTATGATAAAGACACAGGGAAGCAAAATAATTCTGGAATTAAATAGCCAGCATAAATATTCGCTACGCATCATTTTAAATGTTTTCATGGTCAAACTCCTTTCGCTAATCGGTTAGATCTAATTTAAGGTGATTGTGCAATGCTACGAATCCTACGGAGACCGTCAATAGCACGATCATTTCTATTGTAAGCTGTACAAACGATAATACATCGCTGAATATATAACAAAATCCAAAACTGTATAAATTCCCTTGAATTTGTACGAAATGTGGAATGGGACAATTGTCCGCAAAGCGGTACAAATAAGAAACAAGCAGATTACACATAAAAACTGCGATAAATGGTATACATACGATAAAATAAAGGTTACAGCACAAAAAGCTAATCAACATAGCAGGTATAGCAGAAACTGCACCATATACAAAGATACCGGCGTAATATTGCATGTAAAATAGTTGTTCAACAGATTTGCCGACAGTAATTGTGCCGGAGATATAATAATCCATCGCGATAAAGGACAATTCGAAAAGTATTACTCCAAACAGCAAAACAAGTCCGCCAGTCACCATGCCGAATAGCCATTTTTTGCCGTAATATTGTCTTGAGGAGGTGGAGCGGAACATATAGAATCGTTGATAACGTCCGGATTTTTCAGCCTGTTGAAAAACAATAAATGGCAGAGCCGATAGTACAGGTACAAACATTGCTAAATACCCTTGCACTGCTCTAGGAAGGATAACCGAGATTTGATACTGCATAGGCTCAATGGCAAAAGAGGGGTTAGCCTTTAGACGTAATAATTCTAAGGTTGACATTTCAGAAACACCATCGCCATAATAGACTGGGGTCATATAGCATAGAATGGTGACAACAAATATGCTAATGAAGAACCATTTACTGGCAAGAAAAATGCTGATTTCCGCAAATGATTTTTTGGTTGTACAGGAATTTGTGCGTTTCATAATAACACTGCCTTTCTTATATTGCTATTTATCAATCATCCCAATTATCAGACTCATGATATTCAACTTTTCCGGTGATCATATCAATATTAATAAATTTTCGAGACCATTGAACATTTTTGGTTTGATGTTCTTTGTTATCCATGATGAAAGACCACACAGGACGGGCTTCATATGAGCATATTATTTTTTCTTTACCAGTATCGGTGTAAGTTGTTTGCGCGGTTTCACAAATTAAATATTTGATGTCAATGTCTATAATTTCACTTTTATGTGCCCCAGACATTTGCGTTTCTGCAAGGTTTAATGCTCGCTTCAAACTTATTAATTTATCATTATGTGTTTTTTCGCTTTTGATTTTAAAGCAAAAATTATTATTGCGCATACCCTCGATTTTGGGTTGGTCAAGGGTGGTAATGTTTAAAATATTTGAAAAGTAGGATATAGTATCTGTGGTGTTTTCCTGGTCGGTAGAGTAGCTAATGTCATCGAATGGAATTCCTTTGTAATATTTGCATATATCGTAAGCTAGATATTCTATGCCGTCAGACTTACATTTATAAATTGTTTTAACGCGAAAGTCGTCATACATAGTTTCAATTACATCTGCTTTTTTATCGCACCAGTTGTTTACATATTGGCATTGCGTATCTAGCAATACTTTTTTTCCATTAAGTGTGCAGTAACCTAATGGTTGACCAAAATCTGCATGATAGATAGCTCTAATCCCATAGGCACCAAAAAGCTTTGGATTTGGTAAAATTACATAGAAACCAGAAGCGTCAATTTGGATTTCTGGATCTTTTTTTGAATTATAATTAATGCCATAAATATCGTAATCAAAGTGGCATTGCTTTTTGAAATTTTTTATTAGATGATCGTATTTATTTGTGCCTAGAATGGTTCTTGACATTTTTTTTACATTTTCCGGTGTTGCTAGATTTTTTTGGATCTCAAGCTGTAATACAGAGACAGATTGAGGTTGTTCAATATGAATGGTATCTGCTAAGATCATATTTTGATACGATGCTTTTAACAGAGAATCCATATTGTCTAACAGATGGTC
>QWCN01000738.1_pt1 | contig 97602 bp, 64 predicted proteins | sample 1972711 | NCBI WGS metagenome assembly QWCN01 (sample SAMN09866707, study PRJNA288562) | Human gut metagenome isolate term1_stool, whole genome shotgun sequencing... | isolation source: gut | host: Homo sapiens | place: USA: California | reverse complement strand
GTGGAAGCTTCTCCGGAAGGATTGTATGATCTTGTTTTTATGGATATCCAAATGCCTGTCATGAATGGTTATGAGGCAACTGCAGCAATCAGGAGCCTTAAGGGCAAACAGGGAAAACTGCCGATTGTTGCTATGACTGCCAATGCTTTTGCAGAAGACGTACAGCTTGCAAAAAATACAGGCATGAATGGACATATCGCAAAACCGCTGGATATGAATAAGCTGAATGATGTTCTGGAAAGCTGGCTGTAACAGGATAATCGGAGCATTAAAATTTCCCCTTTACAAATCGTGAATAAAGTACTATAATAGAAAAAAATATCTTCAGGGCAGGGTGCAATTCCCTACCGGCGGTAAAGCCCGCGAGCCGAGAGGCATGATCCGGTGAGATTCCGGAGCCGACAGTACAGTCTGGATGGAAGAAGATGATAGTACAGTTGATTTTCAGATAAATGAATGTAGTATCGATGCTCTGAGATGGTAATCCATTTCAGAGCTTTTTTAATCTTAGTCGGAGTTCCATTTATCAATCACGGTAACCAATCCCCCTTGTAGATATTCTGCAGGGGATTTTTTATATCTATCCCACAAAAGAAATAAATTTGGAAAGAAGGAACATAAATGACAGATCAGAATTATATGCTCCAGGCTATTCAACTGGCGAAACAAGGAGAGGGCTGGACAAATCCGAATCCGATGGTAGGGGCAGTGATCGTAAAAAACGGTCGGATCATCGGAAAAGGCTATCACAAAAAATGCGGAGAGCTTCATGCAGAACGTAATGCGATCGCTTCACTTACGGAATCTGCGGAAGGTGCGACCATTTATGTCACACTGGAACCTTGCTGTCATTATGGCAAAACTCCTCCATGTACAGAGGCGATCATTGAGCAGAAGATCAAGAGAGTGGTGATCGGTTCCAGAGATCCGAATCCGAAAGTGTCAGGAAAAGGTATAAAGATGCTGCAGGAAGCAGGTATTGAAGTCATTGAGGATTTTATGAGGGAAGAATGTGACCGGCTCAATCCAGTATTTTTCCATTATATTACAACGAAGACACCTTATGTGGTGATGAAATATGCCATGACACTGGATGGGAAAATTGCGACGAAAACAGGTGCATCGAAATGGATCACCGGAGAAGCAGCAAGAGCGGAAGTACAGCATATGCGTCATCGGTATATGGGGATCATGGCGGGCATCGGAACGGTGCTTGCGGACGATCCAATGTTAAATGTAAGGGTGGAAGGCTGGAAAAGTCCAATCAGGATCCTGTGTGACAGCGGGCTTCGGATTCCGCTGGATGGTCAGATCGTAAAAAGTGCAGGAAAGTACCGGACAATTGTGGCTTATGCAGATTCGGAAAATACAGAAGCGAAAAGAAAAAGATTACATGAAATGGGAGTTGAGACGATCTGCTGTCCGGATGAAAACAATCAGGTGGATCTTAAAAAACTGATGAAATATCTCGGGGAAGAAGGCATTGACAGTATTCTTCTGGAAGGCGGAGGCACCTTAAATGACAGTGCTCTGCGAGCTGGAATTGTACAGGAAGTACAGGCTTTTATAGCACCGAAATTATTTGGCGGTATGAACAGCAAAACACCGGTGGAAGGCATCGGTGTCCGTTTCCCTTCAGAAGCAGTAAAGCTGAAATGTACCGATATCTGCCAGATCGGTGAGGATATCCGAATCACATGTCAGGTGTGTGGAAAAGAACAGGAGGAGTCATGTTTACAGGAATCGTAGAAGAGAAAGGAACAATCCGCTATATACAGCTGACAGGAGAATCCGGAGTTCTGGCAGTGAAAGCGAAAAAAGTACTGGAAGGCACAAAGATTGGTGACAGTATTGCCGTAAATGGCATATGCCTGACCGTTACATCGCTTCAGTCGGATGGATTTACCGCAGATGTAATGGCAGAGACAATCCGAAGGAGCAGTCTTGGAAGCAGCAGGGCCGGAAGCAAAGTAAATCTGGAGCGTGCGATAGCTGCCGATGGCAGATTCGGAGGACATATCGTAAGCGGCCATATTGACGGAACCGGTGTGATCCGTTCCATGATCCGGGAAGAAAATGCTATCTGGGTATCGATCGGAACATCACCGCAGATTTTGCATCTGATCGTAGAAAAAGGTTCCATTTGTATCGATGGGATCAGCCTGACGGTAGCGAAAGTAGATGAAACGGGTTTTCAGGTTTCGGTCATTCCGCATACGGGAGAAGAAACTGCACTCTTGGAAAAAGTGCCGGGTGATCCGGTTAATCTGGAAAATGATGTGATCGGAAAATATGTAGAAAGGCTGCTTGGCATTCAGAAAAACGAAGAAGAGAAAAAAGAATCCGGAATTACGATGGAATTTCTGGAGAAATTCGGATTTTAAGAGGAGGATATTTATTATGTCACAAAACAATCAGTACAATACCATTGAAGAAGCACTGAGAGATTTAAGGGAAGGAAAAGTCATTTTGGTTACCGATGATCCGGACAGAGAAAATGAAGGAGATTTGATCTGTGCGGCAGAATTTGCAACGCAGGAAAATATTAATTTTATGGCAACTTATGCGAAAGGACTGATTTGCACACCAATGAGTGCGGAAATTGCGGCAAAATTGAATTTTCCGCCGATGGTTGCTGAAAATACCGATAATCACGGAACTGCATTTACGGTGGCAGTGGATCATGCAGACACAACGACCGGTATCTCGGCAGCAGAGCGTTCTTATACGATCCGAAAATGTGTGGACGAGGAGGCAAAACCGGAAGATTTCAGAAGACCGGGACATGTATTTCCTCTTATTGCCAGAAAAGGCGGTGTTCTGGTAAGAAACGGTCACACAGAGGCAACGACGGATCTTATGAGAATGGCCGGACTGAAAGAATGCGGTGTGTGCTGTGAGATCATGAAAGAAGACGGTACCATGATGCGCACACCGCAGCTGTGGGAAATGGCAAAAGAACACAATCTGACCTTTATCACAATCCGTGATCTGCAGGATTATATGAGAGTACATGAAAAACACGTAAAAGAAGAGGCGGTTGCAGATCTCCCGACACAGTACGGTGATTTTAAAATTCATGGATATATCAATGATATTACAGGAGAACATCATCTTGCACTGGTAAAAGGTGAGATCGGAGATGGTGAAGATGTGCTCTGCCGTGTACATTCGGAGTGCCTGACCGGAGATGCATTTGGATCACTTCGATGTGACTGCGGTCTTCAGCTTCAGACTGCGATGCGTCAGGTAGAAGCAGAAGGCAGAGGAATCATTCTTTATATGCGGCAGGAAGGCAGAGGCATCGGTCTGATCAATAAGATAAAAGCATATGCACTTCAGCAGCAGGGATACGATACTGTGGAAGCAAATGTAAAATTAGGGTTTGCACCGGATCTTCGCGAGTATTGGATCGGGGCACAGATTTTATCAGACCTTGGTGTAAAATCTTTGAGATTACTGACGAACAATCCGGATAAGGTCTACGGACTTGGCGGGTTCGGACTGAAGATCAATGAAAGAGTACCGCTGGAGATTCCGCCGCAGAAATATGACCTGAAATATATGAGAACAAAACAGGAAAAGATGGGACATATTTTCAAAGCGATCAATTTATGATGCCAGGGTCAAAAGGTCTAAATCCACATGAGCTTGCTCATAGGTGGATGAAAGACCTTGGGACCCGCTCCGATATGGAGCATAAAAGTGGGATGATAATCCCACGATATGCGAATACCGGAGAGGATTGTGGGAGTGCGATGCACGGAACAATCCGTAGGCATCATAGTTGGGGACTTTTGACACTCACATCAATTTATAAAAAAATATTAAGTTCACAATAACAGGAGGAAAAATCATGAGACAGATCAATTTGGTAGAAGGAAAAGTAGTAGCACCGCAGGGAATGAAAGTCGGTATCGTAGCGGCGAGATTTAATGAGATCATTGTCAATAAATTACTGGGAGGTGCAGTTGACGGACTGGTAAGACATGGAGTCGAAGAAGAGAATATTACTGCTGCATGGGTACCGGGAGCATTTGAAATTCCGCTGACTGCACAGAAGATGGCACAGTCCGGAAAGTATGATGCAGTGATCTGCGTGGGAGCAGTCATCCGCGGCGATACATCACACTATGATCTGGTGTGCAGCGAAGCTGCCAAAGGAATCGCACAGGTTGGACTTGCATCCGGAGTTCCGGTATTATTCGGAGTAATCACAACTGAGAATATTGAGCAGGCTATTGCACGTGCCGGAAGCAAAGCAGGAAATAAAGGATATGACTGTGCATTGTCTGCGATTGAGATGGTCAATCTGATGAAACAGCTTTAAGAATGAGGAAATAAAGGATGATAAAAACGATCATATTTGATTATGACGGGACGATTCACCAGACACTTGGAATTTATGAACCGGCATTTCGAGAAACTTATCAGTGGCTGACAGAACAGAAAGTCGCAGAAGAACAAAAGATAGCATCTTCAAAGATTGCCGGATGGCTTGGACTGAACAGCAAAGAAATGTGGGACACTTTTATGCCGGAACTGGATCAGAAATATAAAGATCAGGCAAGCAAAATGGTGGGCGAGCGGATGATCGAACAGGTCAGAAAACATAAGGCCGTGTGGTATCCGGGAGCAGAAAAGATGCTTACGACGCTGAAAAATCAGGGATATTATCTTGTAGTCCTGAGTAACTGTAAAACGGCATATCGAAAGGCACACTGGGAAGAATTTGGTATGAAACGATGGTTCGAGCGATTTTATGACTGCGAATCCTATGGATTTCGTCCAAAAACGGAGATTGTGCAGGATATTATCCGGGAATATCCAGGCCCTTATCTGGTGATCGGAGACAGAAAACAGGATCTGGAATGTGCCAGATCCTGTGGCAGTCTGTTTGCCGGATGTCTGTATGGATATGGTGATCAGGGAGAATTGGACGGAGCAGATTATCTTGCAGAGCATGTAGGGGATATACCAGAATTATGCCATTTGGTGTAAGTGTGATTGGGTAATGTCAAAAATATTTGTTGAAACCGTGTGATACGAAATTCGTTTTCATGCGGTTTTTTTAAAAAAGGAAGTTAGACAAGACTAACAAAAATATTCCTTTTCCTTTTATCAGAAAAACAGAGGATTTCAAATTGACCGTATCAGGGAGATATTATATAATAGGAATATTACAGTTTTACAGGAAAAATCATATAACCGTGCAGATAAAAGGGAGTAACTACATGTATTTTGAAAAAAGAACAGCCAGAAATCGAAAATATCGGAAATTTTTGCACAGCCATCAGCAAAAGCTGATTTTACTTGGAGTTTTCGTCTTTGTGATAAGCATCGTATGCGGATGCAGTAACCAGAAGGAGCAGGAGTCGGATGGCAGTCTGCAGAAGATAACAGTGGGCATTGATAAATTTGAGCCGTATTCCTATCTTGACATGGACGGAAATTATACCGGCGTTGACATTGAGATCGCATCGAAAGTATTCCATGAACTTGGGTATGAACCGGATTTTAAGTTTATTACGTGGAGTGAAAAACACACCTGCCTTGCGGACGGTACGATAGACTGTATCTGGAGCTGCTATTCTATGAATGACCGGGAAAACGATTATCAGTGGGCGGGACCTTATCTGTACAGCCGTCAGGTGATCGCAGTTGCTTCTGACAGTGATATTCAGACATTTGATGATCTTCTCGGGAAGAATGTTGGAGTACAGGATACGACAAGAGCAGCTGAACTCTTTTTTCATACGATCGATTCTGCATTGCCGGAAGTAAAGCAGGTGAACTGCTTTGCGACAACGGAAGATATGTTTGCAGCACTTCGCAAAGGATATGTCGATGCGATTGCAGGACATGAAGCTTTGCTGAATGAACTTATTATAAATGGAAAGGGCAAATATCGATTATTGGATGAAAGTCCTTATATTTCAAAAATAGGCATTGCATTTCAAAAGGGGACGCATGAGGAGCTTACCCAGAAGATAAACGGGCTGATAAAAGAAATGAGTGAAGATGGTACGATTGGCAGTATTGCAGAAAAATATGGACTTGATGCGGAGAAAGTTGTGATAAGAGGAGGTTCCGATGAAAAGTAAAAAACGCCCGGGAATATCCGGAATCCTTTTGATCGTGTTGATTCTGGTCGGGATGATCGTATGGGGAATCTTTACGGGATTAGACCGAAGAGAGCTGAGTGAGACACTGGATAAGACAACTTTAGTTGCCAAAAATAAACTGCAGGATTATGATAATTATACGGCAAATGACAGGGTAAAAAGTCTGGTGCGGCTGTTGGATAAAACAAAGGAACTGGGCACAAATCTGAGTAAAATTAATAAATACGGACAGCAGGATCTGGATGAATACATTACGGAACAGAGACTGAGCGGTGTCTTTGTATCTGATAAAAATCTGAATGTAGTGCTTCAGGGACAGCAGAATCTGGATTCGGAAAATCTGTGGAACGAAATTATCGGCAAAGGTTATGTAAAAGAAGTTCTGGAACATCCGGAAGCAACCTACACAGAACGCATTACGGTGAACCGTGAGGAGTATGATCTTGCAGTTGTGCCGCGTCAGGATGCCGAAGGTCTGGTGATCGCCTATGCAGAAAAAAACAGCAATACACTGGATGATATGACACTGGAATCTGTTTTTTCAGATTTTCTGGTCAATATGCATGGTGTGATCATGGTATGCCTCGATGATACGGTTGTCAGTACCAATCAGGAAACACTGCTTGGAAAGACCATGCAGGAAATGCGGAAATATTACAACAGCAGGCCGGAAGGAAATGAAAGCAGGATCATCCGCATAAAACTAGATCATAAGATCTGGTACGGCCATAAAGATAAAATGAAAGAATATGCGATCTATATATTCTTTCCGGCATCACAGATATTTATGGCACGGACGGTTGTCTGTGGATTGTACACGGCTGTGGCAATTCTTGTATATCTGCTGTTTTTGCTGATCAAGAGTAATCTGGAAAAGGTTACGCTGAAACAGAGTCAGAAACGTATGAGGATCATCAATGCACTCGGTACAGCGTACGCATCTATCGTCCTGTTTGATCTGGAAAAGGATAAAGTAGAGATGATAAAGACTTCCGGGGATACTTCTATGCTTTCCGGAGATCAGATCTTATCCAAAAAGATTCAGCAAAATCATATAAATGAGATGCTGACATCTGAGTATCGGGAAGGTTTTCTGGAATTTATTGACATGGACACCGTGGCACAGCGGCTGAAGGGACAGCAGTCACTGACTTATACAAGCCAGATGGAAAAGGGCACATGGCTTCTTTCCGTGATCGTACCGCAGCGTTTTGACAGTGACGGGAATATCAGGGCAGTGTTGCTGGCAAACCGGGATATCACGAAAGAAAAAGAGAAAGAACTGGAGCAGGAGAGAGAGCTGAGAAATGCACTGGCAGCAGCAGAACATGCCAACAAAGCGAAGACAAATTTCCTGAACAGTATTTCACACGATATCCGCACGCCAATGAATGCTGTGATCGGATTTACAGCTCTGGCAACAACGCATATTGATAATAAAGATCTGGTGATAGAGTATCTGAAGAAAATAAGTATATCGAGCCGTCATCTCTTAAGTCTGATCAATGATGTGCTGGATATGAGCCGGATCGAGAGCGGTAATGTCAAACTGGAAGAAGTCAAAGTGCATCTTCCGGATGTCTTCCATGATCTGAGGGTTATTATTCAGGGTAGTATTGCGGCAAAACAGCAGGAGTTATATATAGACACGCAGAATGTGGTACATGAGGATGTTGTCATTGATAAGCTTCGGCTGAATCAGGTGCTTCTCAACATCGTTGGAAATGCAGTAAAATTTACGTCAGTCGGCGGCATGATCAATATCCGGGTCAGTGAAAATCCATGCAGCAAAGAAGGATATGCAAGTTATTCGTTCAGTGTGAAAGACAATGGCATAGGGATGTCAGAAGAATTTCAGGAGCATATCTTTGATGCATTTGCGAGAGAACAGACAGTTACAAAGAGCGGGATCCAGGGAACCGGTCTTGGAATGGCAATCTCCAAAAACATTGTCAATATGATGGGAGGAACCATCACGGTAAACAGTGAAGTCGGAAAAGGTTCTGAGTTTATTGTTTCTATCGAATGTAAGATTACCGGCGAAACGGTAAAATACAAATCGGTTCCGGAACTGCAGGGAGCCAGAGCACTGGTTGTGGATGACGATGCCAATACCTGTATGAGTGTCTGCAAGATGCTGCGTGATATAGAAATGCTGGCAGACTGGACTACTTCCGGTAAAGAAGCTGTACTGCGTGCAAAAGAAGCCTGCGAGATAAAAAAAGAATTCAAAGCATATATTATCGACTGGCAAATGCCGGATATGAATGGTATTGAAACAGTCAGAAGGATACGAAAAGTGATCGGAAATGACACACCGATCATCATTCTTACTGCGTATGACTGGGCGGATATTGCGGAGGAAGCAAAAGAAGCAGGAGTTACTGCGTTTGTATCCAAACCGCTGTTCATGTCCGAACTCAGAGCAGCACTGACGCAGCAGGCAGTCGGGACGGAAAAAGATGCAGCAGTTGAAAAGAAACATTATAACCATGCCGGAAAAAGAGTGCTTTTAGTTGAGGACAATGAACTGAACCGAGAGATCGCAGCTGCAATCATGGAGGAAGCAGGGCTTATTGTGGATTCCGTAGAAGACGGAACAGATGCCGTGGAAAGAATGGGATCTGCAGAAGAATCCAGATATGATGCGATCCTGATGGATATTCAGATGCCGAAGATGGATGGTTATATGGCAACAAGAGAAATCCGCACACTTGACAACAATAAAAAAGCCAATATTCCGATCATTGCCATGACGGCAAATGCGTTTGAGGAAGATAAAAAGAAAGCTCTTGAAGCCGGAATGAATGCCCATATCGCAAAACCGATCAGCATTGATGCTATTATGGAGGTACTGGATCAGATCTTTGACAGAAGAAAATAAGGGGGAAGTTATGAAACAGTGAAGAACATAATGGTAAATCATAACAGGAAGGAGCAGGAGCAGTGTCAGAGAAAAAGAAGTTTACATTATATGCCGGAAGTGTGGCACTGTGCGTGTGCACTGCAGTTCTGCTTCATTATGTGTCGGTTGCAGATCCTTATCTGGAATCCGCCTGCCGTCTTTTAAGACCTTTTATTTATATAGGACTTTATGTGGTGTGGGCGATCTCTTTCCGGAAAAGGATTATCCAGAAAGAAATCCGTCGTTGCCTGACTGCAATCGCAGCAATGATGATTTTCTGGATGTTTATCCGGATGTGCAAATTTGAAATATCGGACGAGATGCCGACAGCCTGGCGATACGCCTGGTATTTTTACTATATACCTATGCTGCTGATCCCTACGGTCAGTCTTTATCTGGCCTTTTATATACGGCAGCCGGAGGGCTATAAATTACCAAAAAGACGATGGCTGCTGTTTCTTCCTGCACTTTTTCTGATCGGAATTGTATTAACAAATGATATGCACCAGTTGGTTTTTACCTTTCCGAAGGGAAAACTTGGAGAAGTGTCTTCTTATAAAACAGGAGTTTATGGATATGGAAGAGGGTATTATATTGTAATCGCATGGGAGCTTGGATGTGCACTGGCGGCACTTTTGATCATTCTGTTAAGATGCAGGAAAATTAAAAATAAAAAAATGGGCTGGTTGCCTTTTGCCGCTTATGGAGTGGCGGCGGCTTACAGCATTGCTTATTATCTTGATCTGCCTTTCTGGAAAATAGTTTCAAAAGATATGACAGCCACATTGTGCCTTCTGTTTGCTTTGATCATTGAAAGCTGCATCCAGTCCGGACTGATCCCCTCCAATACAGGATATGCACAGTTATTTGCAGCATCTACCATTTCGGCACAGATCACAGACCAGAATGGAAAATGCATTTATCAGTCTCAGGGTTCTGAATATATTGCACCAAAGATCGCAAAACAGGTAATCCAAAGACCTGTCATGTCGGAAAATGGAATTCGGCTGTCAGGGAAACCAATCTGGGGAGGCTATGTCTTATGGAAAGAAAATCTCTCAGAACTACAGGAAATTTTAAAAGAGCTGGAAGACCGTAAAGAAGAATTAAAAGATGCAAATCTGATTGAAGAAGAAAATCTGAGAACAAAAAAACAAGTAGAAAAACTTTCCGTCCAGAATCAGCTGTATGATAAAATACAGAAACAAACAGCAAGACAGAGTACGCTTTTGGCGAAATTCATGGAAGCATATGCCATGGAAGAAAATGAGAAGGAAAGAAAAAAAATATTAGGGAAAATTGTTGTGATCGGAGCCTATATAAAAAGACGCAGCAATCTTATCCTTATCGCAGAGCAGAGTGCAGTGTTTCCGATAAGAGAGCTGGAATTATGCTTCAGGGAAACGATAAGGAGTCTGGAATGGAATCATGTGGAAGCAGCTTTTGTCACTTCTCTGGATGAAATCCGAAGTGAGGATGCCATGCAGATTTATGATTTTCTTGAGGCAGTCATTGAAGAATCACTCGAAGATCTGTCGGCATTCAACCTGAATCTCAAACGCAGGGATGAAGAGATCCTTATGTCTTTGAGTGTGGAATGTAAAACAAATCTGCAAAAAGTTGCCGGACGATACCAGGCTTATGCAGAGCAGGATTTTGACGGTGCATGGCTGCTTTCCCTGGTACTGAAAGGGGGTCATGATGAATGATGAAAGCATTTGGAAGCTGTCCGCCGGAATATCGGATCATGGCAGTCTGGATTTTCATTTTTCTGACATTGCTGTATATGATTCTGCTCATCTGTGAGGGAACAGGGGAAAGAAAAAAAAAGGCGATGCTGCAGGACAGCCTGTTGCTTATAGCTGCTTTCCTGATAACGTCCGGGTTATGTGTGCGGCAGGAATTTTATGGAGAAAAGGATTTCATGGTATTCTTAAAAATGCCGTATGGAATCCTGATCATTATGTGGATCTGCGGATTTTTATTTGCGGGAATACAGGCATTTGGAATTTATAAACGTCGCACAAACTGTCTGAGGGAAAATGCGATCCAGGAAAGTCTGGACAATTTGCCGAGCGGAATCGGATTTTTTGACAGGAACGGAATGCCGAAACTGATGAACCGGAAAATGTATCAGCTTTGCCGGAATCTGGCAGGCAGGGATATCCAGAACATCACAGAATTGCGGGAAGCACTGAGACGGCCTCTTAAAGATCATGTATTTTATGATTTTGATCTGAAAGTATACTGCTTTTCAGACGGAAGCGTATGGAAATTTTCAGAGAAAGAGATCATTACGGCAGGTGGAGATCGATTTTCTCAGTTCCTTGCTTCAGAAGTATCAGAATTATGTCAGAGCAAGGCATTGTTAAAAAAAGAAAATCAGAAGCTTCAGGAAATGTCGGCGGCTATGAAAGCACTTTCCAAAAATGTCGTAACTCTGACCAGAGAAGAAGAGACATTATCTATGAAAATGAGAGTGCATGATAATCTGGGATACAGCGTGCTGGCAACACAGCGAATGTTGATGCGGGAATCCGAAGAAGATCGTGATATGTTTCTCTCGCAATGGAAGCAGACATTAGACCTGCTGAATAAGGATAATGAGTCTGTTGAAGGAGAACAGCTGCACAGGCAGGTGCAGGAAAGGGCGAAAGTTCTGGGAGTAAAAATCATTTATACAGGAGAAAAAGTCTGGGAATCTCATATATCTGAACTGATGGATATCATACTTTTAGAGGCACTTTCCAATTGTGTCCGCCATGCAGGAGCAAGCGAACTGTATGTGAAATTCAGTATTGAAGAGCAGGAGTGGGTCATGGTGCTCACGGATAATGGACAGAAACCGGAAAAAAACATCAAAGAAGGCGGAGGGCTATCCGGTATACGAAAAAGGGTGGAGCAATGTGGAGGCAGCATGAGGATTGCTGCAGCCCCACGGTTTTCGATAACCGTTAAGCTTTTAAGGGAGGTGCGGAGATGATACGGGTACTTATCGTGGAAGATCAGCGTATGGCAAGGGAAGATATGGAAAATTATATTCAGTCCAGTGGGAGATACTCTCTGGAAGCTTCCATCACAAATGCAGCTATGGCAGAAACTGTGTGCAGACAGAGCAGGTGTGAACTTGTCCTGATGGATGTCTGTACAGAGGATGATGAGAGCGGTCTTGTGGCAGCAGAGCAGATTAAAAAAACGATGCCTCAGATAAAGATAATTATCGTGACTTCTTTAGCAGAGTGCAGTTTTATTGAGAGGGCACATAAAGCAGGAGTAGAAAGCTTTTGGTATAAAGATGCCGGAAAAGAAGAGCTGCTGGAGGTTATGGACCGCACGATGAAAGGAGAGAGTGTCTATCCGGACGCTCCGCCGACGGTGATGATCGGAACGGCGAAAAGTTGTGATTTTACACAGGGGGAACTGGCTGTCCTGCGATTAGTGGTGGAAGGAGAATCCTACAAAAAAATCGCAGAGAGTTTGTGCATATCACCGGAGACAGTAAAATGGCATATTAAAAATATGCTGCAGAAAACAAATTTTGATTCCAAAACAAAACTGGCGGTAGCTGTTACAAAGAAAAATCTGATTATAAACGGATTTTAAAAAATGAAAAATCCCATTGCTTTCCTGATAGTGAGGCAATGGGATTTTTTTGCAAAAGTACATTTTACTACCCATCTGGGTAGTGCTTAAGTCTCAAAAAACAGATATCATAGTAGTATGTAAAAGTGAAACGAGTGTAAAAAACAGGGAGGGAACAGAGTGTGAGAAAGGTCGTTATCGATATGCAGAATTATTTATTTTCGGATGCCATAGCAAAGGTGCTCAAATCCTATGATTCTGATTTTTTTATTGAGATGTCAGACACACCGGATAAAACAGCAGAATTATGCAGAGTCATTCAGCCGCATATTCTGATGATGGAAATTACAGGTCAAGCATTGTGGTCATTAAAAGAACGTCTGGCAATCTGCCGGGAAGTGCGTAGGTATGCTCCAAACTGTAAATTTATTTTTACAGTAGATGAGAAAGCAAATGCAGAGACCGCAAAAAAAGTAGTAGAATGTAAAAAAACGGGTCTGATCGACTGTTTCATTTACAATACCATTTCATCCAGCTATATGACTGCAGTTCTGGACAGTCTGTAAGCTGCAGTCCCGGAAGGAGAAAAGATAAACATGAGATCTGTTATGAAAAGGATCTGCCTGTCTCTGGCAGTGATCGCAGTCCTGATCTTTACAGGGTGCGGGCAGAAAAAAACGAAAGATCCGATCACTGTCACATTGTGGCATGTATATGGCGGACAGACAGAATCACCCTTAAATGATCTGATTGATCAGTTTAACGAAACGATAGGAAAAGAGGAAAATATATGGGTACAGGTTGGCAGTGTTACGAACACGAATACAATACATGAAAATGTACTGGCATCTGCATTTGGAGATCCGGGAGCTTCCGAACTGCCGGATATGTTTGTTTCCTATCCGAAAACTGTTTTGGCTATGCCGGATGACACCGTTCTTGTAGATTACTGCGATTATTTTACGAAAGAAGAACTGGACGAGTTTATTCCTGCTTTTCTGGAAGAAGGTGTCATTCACGACAGACTTTCTATTTTGCCGGTAGCAAAATCAACGGAAGTTATGTTTGTCAATAAAACGGCATTTGACCGTTTTGCAAAAGAAACAGGGGCGGATATCGAAGATTTAAGAACATGGGAAGGGCTCTTTGCGATGTCAGAACAATATGCTGAATGGACAGATAACAAGACACCAAAGATCCCGCATGACGGAAAGAATTTTTTTGTTCATGATTATCATTTTAACTATTTTCAGGTAGGCGTAGAGTCATTGGGCGAAAATTTCTTTAAAGGAGAAAATCTGGCTTTTGGACCGGAATTTGAAACGGCATGGGAGCCTTATGCAAAAGCGGCACTGTCCGGAGGTGTATGGCTTCGCAGCGGTTATGCGACAGAACCTTTACGTACGGGAGATTCCATCGTGTCAGTGGCTTCCTCTGCCAGTGTTCTGTACTATTCTGACGAAGTTGCCTATGAAGATAACACATCAGAAAAAATAGAGATTGTCGCCATGCCATGTCCTGTATTTTCCACAGGGGAAAAGATGGTCATGCAGCGGGGTGCCGGTATCTGTACTGTAAAATCCACACCGGATAAAGAAAAAGCCTGCATCACCTTTCTTAAATGGCTGACAGAAACCCGGAAAAATGTGGAATTTGTAACCAGCCTTGGATATATGCCGGTAAAGCAGGAGGCTTTTAAGGCCTGCCTTCCGGAAGCAATCAAGGAGCTGAGTGATCCGATGTATGTCTCGCTTTATCAGGCTTTTCTGGATACGCAGGAGAATTATACATTTTATACGGCTCCGCAGCTGGATTCCTATCTGGATCTGGAAACAAGGTTTGAAGAACTTGTCAGGCAAGTATTGTCAGTAAAGCGTCAGCAGTGCATAAACAAACCGGAAAATATAGATAAACTTGTCAAAGAGACATTAGCGGATTTCAAAGTGGCATACACACGATAATGTCTGACCGGATGAATCAGAAGAGGCGACGGGCGTATGAGGAAAAAGAGAAAAAATTTATGGAAAATCATAAAAGGAATAAGGAAACAAAGCATCTGTATGCAGCAAAGACTGATTGTTTACTGGTGTGTAGTGATTCTGACCCTTTTTTCGGCAGCAGTTCTGTTGATGAGTATTTTGGGAGTCATTCCGGGAATGGATTTGAAAGTAGGGGAAATGTTGTCTGCCCAGCAGAAAAATACGGTGTCTGCCATGACAGAGCAGACCGACATTATGATGGCGAGAAGCATTTCTCTATCAGAAGAAATCACAAAAGAGTTAAGTCAATACTTGACAGCCAATGGAAAAGCATTCTCCGATTTAAATGACAATCCTCAGTTAATTATGGATTTGGAGGCAGCTTTGTATTCTTCACTGAGATCAGCACTGGATGTGAAGTATTGCAGCGGAGTTTTTGTTATATTAAATGCAACGGTAAATACGGAAACGGAGTACGCAGACACATCACGCATGGGAATCTACCTGCGGCTGTCTGATTTAAAGGCAGTAAATACAAGCAAACAGCACGTGGTTTTTTTCAGGGGAAATGCTTATATTGCAAGGGCAGAGCAGGTACAGCTCCATAACCGTTGGAATTTAGAGTTTGATACATCTGCATTGTCAGGCTATGAACAGATCATGAAATTTAAAGGAAACCGGCTGGCAGAGAGCTGTCTGTGGACCGATCGGCTCAAACTGAAGGATACATGGGAAGATGTACAGCTTTTATATGTGCCGGTTTTAGACAGCACCGGAAAAGTGCGGGGGCTGTGTGGTATGGAGATGAGCAATCTATATTTCAGACTTTCCTATCCTATGGTAGAAGGATCCTATGGAAATATGGTGACAGTAGTGGCTCCAATGGACGAAAAAGGGAAAATTTATCTGGATAAAGCAATGTTCGGGGACACAAAAGAAACTCATCTTTCACCAACCGGAACGATGACCGTGAAGAATGGAAAGCATTATAACACTTATTCCGCTGCTTTCAGAAAGTATATAGGCAGGCATGAACTGCTTAACCTCAAAAGCTGCAATGGAATGCCGCTGGCGGTACTGACCTTGATGTCCGAAGCGAATTATGAAAAATTAACAGCAGAAAACAGAAGAGCCTGGATTACCGGTACGTTGATCTTTCTTTTTCTCCTGTTGCTTCTTTCCATCACTATGTCCAACCGTTTTGTAAAACCGATTTTGCGGAGTTTAAAAGCACTGCAGGATGATACGCTGACAGACGGGAATCTGTCGGGAATTTCAGAAGTGGATGCACTGGTTGATTTTATGCAGACAAAAAGAAATACAGAAAAACTGGAAAATGGCGGAATTCCTCCGAATATAGAAGAAATGCTTAAAGCATTTGCCTTGCGTGTGGAAACGCTGACTCCGGCAGAAAGAAAAGTTCTTCAGTATTATATTGAAGGATATACGATCCAGGAAATAGCTTCGCTGCTTTATATCAGTATTGGGACGGCGAGAAAGCATAATACAAACATGAACCGAAAACTGGGAATAACAGCCAGGGAAGAATTAATGCTTTACATAGACCTGTTTCGTAAATGCAATCAGTTGGATAAGCTGACATACACCCGGACAAAGTAAAAAAAGAGTCGTACAGACTCTTTTTTTATTCCCGGATAAAAAATAAGAAATATCTATATATAGTTTTCACAAAACAAAAAAATCAACATATAGTATACTAATCATTCGTATTTTGGAAAATCAGGCTAAAAATACGAATGGCGACCATATCATTTATTTTCTGGATCTGTTATGCTTTCATCACAGAAAAACGGAAAGCAAAACCAGACGAAACCAGAAAACCAAACAAAACAAAAAAAGGAAGGAGAAATTTACTATGAAAAAGTATGAAATCTTAGGAGGAAATTTACCGGTTGTTGTATGTGAATTATCAGCAGGAGAATCCATGATCACAGAAAGCGGAAGCATGAGCTGGATGAGTCCGAATATGAAAATGGAGACAATTTCCGGAGGCGGAATGAAAAAAATGTTCGGCAGGCTGATGTCAGGTGATTCTATGTTTCAAAACAGATATACCGCAGAAGGTGCAGACGGAACGATTGCATTTGCATCAAGTTTTCCGGGAGCGATCAAAGCACTGGATATCAGAGACGGTCATTCTATGATCGTGCAGAAGAGTGCATTCCTTGCTTCAGAAGAAGGAGTGGAACTGTCCATGCATTTCCAGAAAAAATTAGGAAAAGGTATGTTTGGTGGGGAAGGTTTCATTATGCAGAAACTGAGTGGAAATGGAACTGCATTTGTAGAAATTGACGGGCATGCCGTGGAGTATGAGTTGGATGCCGGACAGGAAATCCTGATCAGTACAGGGTATTTGGCAGCAATGGAAGAAACCTGCACAATGGATGTTGTAGCAGTAAAAGGAGTGAAAAATATGCTGGTCGGCGGAGAGGGCGTTTTTAATACTGTTGTCAGAGGACCGGGTAAAGTGATCTTACAGACAATGCCGATCAGTAAGGTGGCAGAATTACTGACTCCGTTTTTTACAAAAAATAAGTAAGGGAAGGAGCGAGAGTTATGAAGAAAAAATGGAATTTATTATTTTTGTTTGCATTTATTGTCAGTATGATAACACTGGCCGGCTGTGGAAAAACAGCAGGAGAGGCAAGTCCGTATGAAGGAAAATGGATAGCAGTGTCCGCTCAGATGATAGGAATGTCTGTCAGTGTGGATGAAACCTTTGGGGGAGCTTTCGAATTTGAGGTAAAAAATGGCGGAAAAGTTTCTTTTTCAGTAGGAGAAGTTACCGGAAATGGAAAATGGTCTGCAAAAGATGACAAGTTTAGCTTAACTATCGAAGGAGAAGAAATGGTCGGAACCATCGGAGAAAACAACATTTCTTTTGACGATATGCTCGGAATGGGAGTAAAAGTGATTTTCGCAAAGGAAGGAACGGATGCCATGGATCCGGCTCGCTATCTGACAAAGGAAGAGAAAGTGGTCATAGGTGAGTGGGCTGCTGAAAGTGTGGAAGAACTTTTAGGAGACGGACCGCAGACATCTATGGAAGGCGTAGAGAATATCAGTGATGCACTGCGTCTTAACTTCAAAGATGACCGTAATGTAGCAGTTGTTTATAAAGGCGAGGAGATTGGGACATTCCCGTGGTCAGTTGCAATGGGCTACTGTATGATCGAATCAGAAAATCCGTCTCTTTCCGTAACGATCAATGACGATGATACTTTGAAAGTAGATTACAGCGATGACGAAGATTACTATACATTTCATTGTGTGAAAAGTGACAGTAAATAAATGAAAAAGACATAAATGGTGAAGGGAGGGAAGAGCCCATGAAAAAGAAAATGTGGTTTGTGCTGTGTATAATGACAAGTGTCCTGCTGACAACTGCCTGTGGAGAGAAAAAAGAACCTGGAGAAGAAAAAAAAGAAACAGCTGTGCAGACAGAAACAGCCGTGCAGACAGAAACAGAATCTGATCAGGACTTCCAGGGCAGAGAAAGTCTGAAACTTGGTTTATTTACCGTGTATTATCCGGAAGAATGGAAGTACGACAAAGAAAGAATGCAGGAAGATGATGATTACTCTTACGTCAGATTTTTTGACGGAGAAACAGCAGATGATTCCGGGAACAACATTTATATAGAAGCAACAAAAGAAGATGCATATAAATACCGGAAGGGTCTGATTGCTTTTGGTGTGGATTTAAAGGAATATGCGGAAGGAAAAGCAGAGACTGTATCAATAGGGAATGCAGAATATGCGGTAATGCCGGAAAATGATTCCGGAAGGTGCACGTATATGTATCGCCATGAGCAGTCAGGTACGTCTTATGATATCAGAGTAGAAGGAGAGGTAGCAAGTGATTCTGTCAAAGAATTGCTGGAAGGCATTGTGATGGAATTAAAAGATGAAGGAAATAAAGACGCACCGTGGCCATGGGAGGGAGAGCCTGTTGAGCCTGTATTGACAGAACAGATGGTAGGTTTTTATACGATCGTTCCGCAATATATACCATTTAAAGAAGCACAGGGTGTCATGCAGATTATGGATCACCAGTTTGTAAAACATGACGATCAGGTATACCATTTGCTGGAGAATAAGCTGGATACTTACAAGTATTCAGAAAGTGGACTCGAATTTGTTTCCTCAATGGAACTGGAAAGAGATTGTGAATATCTCTCCGGGGACAACAGCGGAATGCTGTATCTTTCACCGGGAATCCAGGATGTGATTGGTGTAAAAGACGGCAAAAAGGTGCTTCAGACAACGATAGACGGCGATTTGAATATGCATCCGTCCGGAGAATGGGGAATCAGTTTCTGGGTGAACAGCGATACGCAGAAGATTGCGAATCAGGGCGGTAACCTGACAGCTGAACCGTGGATACTGACCGGATTAAATAAAGATGATGAACGCAAGGGACCATTTTCTATGATAGATGACGTCCAGATCACAAATGACCATATTATGGTTGCCGGTTCCATGGCTGCGGAAGACGGAGGCACAAAAATTATTGTCTATGATTATGAAGGCAATCAGCTTTTGGAATTAGGCGGAGCAGACATTGGTTCTCCAGACAGGCTTGGTTCCATCACGGGCATGGCAGAAACAGAAAATGGTTTTGTAGCGGCAGACGGAAATATGCGGGAAATACAATTCTGGGCAAAAGACGGAACCCATGTGGGTGCCATTTCTACAGATGATATATTTGGCGTTAGTTATCCATGGCTGGAAGATATGCAGCTTTTAGATGATGGCTCTCTTTTGATCCTGTTGACACAGCAGCGAGAGGACGGATCAGCAAATGAACTGATGTTTTTCAGACTGACAGGATTCTGAGAAAAGCAGAAAGATCATACTTTTTAGTGCAGTTGATTTTTCCAAAGGAGGCGAAGAAGATGAAAAAGCGTAGAATATTGAGACTGCTGTTCATTCTGGCAGTGACAACTATTATGATCGCTGCAACAGCAGTGGTTGCAAGTGCAGCGACAGTTAACAAAAATGATGCAGATTATAAGTATTCCAAGACATACGACAACGGTGTGAAGATATCCTTTACAACAGATGTTTTCGGCAAGAAGGTTGTTGACGACAGCGTTTTTTGCAGAATAGAGCTGCCAGATGGTGCAAACTATAAAGAATTTAGTGTCTCTAACGAAATCATTAAAAGTGGTAAAGCTTTCGTAGATTACACGCACCTAAGAGACAGATATCCAGGAGAAATCGAACAGAAGTGGGTGACCAATGGGAACGTTTCATACGGAATGATTGGATTAACAAGTGCAAGAGGTGGCCTGTACACAGGAACCTTTAAGCTGAAAGTTTATGTAGAAACTCCAGATAAAGATGAAATGATAGAAGTTGCATTTCTCAGCGATTTCGCAGCTCGTCCAGTTGATATGAAGATTACTACGTATCCTAACAAATTCAATATCAACTCAATAAATGTAAGTGCTGCAGACAGCGGAAGAACTTCTCGTCTGGAAGTAGTTGGAGTAAACAAAAATTTTGCAACAATTATAAATGGCTGGAATGATGGCAAGTGCATTAAAGCAAAAGGAATGAAACCTAAAAAGAAATACACTTTCAAGTTCTATGGAAAACTAAAAGTAGATAATCCTGCTCTTGATGCACCTGACGGTATAACTGTTGAGGGAAATCCGGCGGTATTCAAAAATGTTGAAATGGGACCTGCAGTAAAACCGGTAATCAAGTCCATAAAAGTTTCAAATGTAAAGGTAACAAAGTATTTCAATTACAGCGAGTGGAGATATAAATATAAGACAAAGTTCACAGTTACCGTAACTCTTGGCAAGAAGCCAAAAGGTGCCAAGGGTATTCAGTTGACGACAACTGTTCAGGGAATTTCCTCATATAAGACAATTAAAGGAAAAAAGAACACCTTCACAGCGAATTTTAATTGGGATGCACCGGTAAGCTTAAAGGGCAGAACAGCAAGCTTCAAGGTTAAGACTTACAACAATGCCAAGTACAAAGCTTACAGCTATGACTCAAAGCCTAAGAAGTTAAAGATCAAATAGGCATAGTATACAGATCTACCGGAAATATGTCATCTGATGTGAAAGTCACAGTTATGGAAAAATGTCAGTAAAAATTCCTATGGAAAAAATAAAACATATATTCCATAGAAGAAAAGTAAGAGAACGAATATAATGATCCCAAGTTGTTTGAAGGAGGAGATCATTATGAGTAGTCAAAGAAAGGCAGAAGCTGCGACATCAGAGAATATCGTAACAACAGAGACATCCAGTCTGAGTGATCTTTGGAAAAAAGAGGATTGGCTGGCAGTATGGATCGGATTTATCATCATCGCAGTCGGTGCTGTGGCCGTGATCACAGGAGCATTTGATTTTAACGCTGCAAAATTCAGCACCTGGGGTTATGGAACAAGTTTTTTTGAACAGGTAAACGCAGGATTTTTCGGAAAACTGATTCTGACAGTGGCTGTACTTGGAGTACTGTTTACTGTTGGAAACCACCTGAAGGGATTATCCGTTAAAAAATACCTTCCGGCATTTCTGGGACTGTTTCTTCTGGCAGTTCTGGTAAGATTTATCAGTGCCGAATATACCTTGAACCGCTACTTGGAATGGGCATTTTTTGCAATCCTGATCGGAATTCTGGTATCCAACACCATCGGAGTACCAGCATGGCTGAAGCCGGCGATCCAGACAGAATTTTATATCAAAGTCGGACTGGTGATCATGGGATTTTCCGTACTGTTTTCCAATATTGTTAATTTTGGACTTTACGGACTGGGGATTGCATGGATCGTAACACCGATTGTCATTCTTTTCATGTGGTGGTTCGGAACCAGGGTTTTAAAAATTGACAATAAACCGTTTGTCATTACCCTGGCAACCGCAACCTCTGTGTGCGGAACGTCCGCAGCGATCGCAGTCGGAGCAGCAAGTAAAGCAAAGAAAAATGACCTTTCACTTACTGTATCTATATCAATCATTTTTACAGTACTGATGATGGTATTTGAGCCGGTGCTGATCCGTGTAACTGGTCTTGGAGAGCTGATAGGCGGTGCCCTGATCGGTGGTACTGTCGATTCAACCGGAGCAGTAACCGTAGCAGGTACTGCACTTGGTGAAACAGCACAGACGGCTGCAGTCCTTGTAAAATCCATCCAGAATATCCTGATCGGATTTATCGCATTTGCAGTTGCAGTATTTTTTGCAACAAAAGTTGAAAATAACGGAGAAAGCAGCAGAAAAATCGGGGTATCCGAAATCTGGTACAGACTTCCGAAATTTATCCTTGGATTTTTTGCCGCTTCCTTAATCGCATCTTTTATAGCAGTTCCGGCATTCGGAAAAGAGAGCGTTTCATCCATCAACAGCGTACTGGATCAGTATAAAAACTGGGCATTTGTTCTGGCATTTACAAGTATCGGACTGGAAACAAATTTCCGTGAGATCAAAGAACAGTTCCAAGGCGGAAAACCACTGACACTTTATGTAGTTGGGCAGTTGTTTAACATTGTTCTGACTTTTGCGGCAGTATATCTGCTGCTGAGCGGAAAATTCTTCCCGCTGCCAAATCTGGCATTATAAGGAGATGCAGACTATGAAGAAAAACACAGGAAAAAAGAAAAATCTGTTTTCGATGGTAAATTATACCGTTCTGGTGCTGACGGTCATTGCAGCCGTTTATATCATGGCAAATGGTCTGGGATTGATCGACAGCCTGGACTTTGGAGCAGGGGCATATTATTATGCGGACATTCCACAGTTTGCAAAATATGTAGATGGATCCTGCTACACATCACCGGTTTCCATGTGGGCGCTCATTGCACTGTTCCTGATCTGGGGATTCTTCATGTATAAACTCTGGGGATGGATTGAAAGAAAAGATAAGTAAAAATAAGGTGAAAGAAAAGCCTGTCGCAGAGTATGCGGCGGGCTTTTTCAATTCGCAGATATTGATTGGGAGAAAAAGGTTGCCTTGGAGGTATTTTGTCGTTATCATAAAAAAAACGGCAATTTTTCAGATTGCCGATTGATGCAGGAGGAACGGAAATGCTGCCAGGACAGAAGAAACAAAAACGTTGACAAACATCACACAGAGAGTTATCGTAACTACATAAAGGTTCTGAAACAAATCTAAATTCATTGCCGTTCGGCAGGAAAATCCAGAAAAGAGACCTGCACGAAGCGGCAGAAACAGGAATCATGCAACCATAGCAGCTTCGTGCCCAAAACAGAAGAAAAGGAGCGAAGCCTATGGGAGAAAAAGACATTACGGAAAAAATATCAAATCGCTGATGGAAATACAGCATGTAGATGAAGTGCTGAAACTTTTGCAGGTCATGACCGGAGATGCAAGGTATAAAAGAATTTTTGGCAAAAAGAAGGAAGGAGTGCACAGTATGTGTGATGTAGCAGAAAGATTAGAAAAAATGGGATGGGAGAAGGGACAAATGGAAGGAAAAATAGAAGGAAAAATACTGGTATATAAAAATCTGCGCAGGGAAGGATTTGACGAGAAAGAAGCCAGAAGACTTACAGAGCTGCCAGAAGATATAACTCTGGAACAGTAATATTGCGGTGGCAGAACGGATAGTAAAATGAGCGTGGTTATTACTTTTCGCAATTGAAGCAGGGGACTTACCTGATTTGGTTAAATAAAAATTTACAACCACCCATCTAGTGTGATAAAATGTGAAAGAATTATGATGAAAAAAGTCGAAAAACAGAGAAATTTCAATAACCTATAAAAGAGAGGAAGCACAAATGATCACTGTAAAAACCTATCGTGGACACATTCGCAACTGGAAAGAACTTTGTGAGGAACTGGCAGTCGATGCAGCACTGCCAAGAGAAGAAAAAGAGCAGGAAATTCTGGTAAAAGCATACCAGAAATGGGGAGGCGAGATGGCAGACCATATCTATGGTATGTTTGCTTTTGCCCTGTGGGATGAAGAGGAGAAAAAGCTGTTCTGCTTAAGAGATCAGTTTGGAACCAAGCCGTTCTATTATTACCAGACAGAAGACGGTGAACTTCTGTACGGCACCATGATCCGTGACATCATCGGACAGCCGGGATTTAAAAAAGAGCTGAATGAAGAGATGCTCCAGATCTATATGAGCCTGACCTATGGTGCCGGTGAGGATACCTTTTTCAAAGGTCTGAAAAAGCTTCTGCCAGGACGTTATCTGATCTGGAAGGATGGAAAAGTGGAAATTCACAGATACTGGACTCCAAAGTTTCAGCCGGACGAGAGCAAATCTCTGGAAGACTGGGCAGATGAGATCCATTCTACGCTGAAATCCATCATGCCGGAAGTAAAGACAGAGGACGAAACCGTAGAATCTTTCCTGTCAAGTGGAGTGGATTCTTCCTATGTACTGGCAATGTCAGATGCAAAGATGTCCGATTCCTGCGGTTATGATGAAGAACGATTTGATGAGTCACGTCTTGCAAAAAAGACAGCGGAACTTCTCAGAAGAGAACATTCTGTCTGCAAGATCACACCACAGCAGTATTTTGATATCGTACCATATGTTATGTACAATATGGAACAGCCGCTTGGAGATGCATCTGCAATCGTATTTACCATTGCCTGCAATGCAACCGCAGAACACACGAAGATTTGCTATTCCGGAGAAGGTGCGGATGAATTCTTCGGTGGTTACAATATGTACCGCAATGCAGAACGTTACGGTGAAAATCTGAAGACATTTTATGTCGGCAATACAAACATCATGAAGGAAGATGAAAAGAAGAAAATCCTCAAACACTACAATCCGGAAGTTCTTCCGATCAATCTTACGCATGAAATCTACAAAGAGACGGAAGGTCTTGATCCGCTTACAAAAATGTCCGATGTTGATATTCAGATCTGGCTGGAAGGCGATATCTATCTGAATGTAGATAAGATGAGTACCGCAGCAGGGCTGGAAATCCGTATGCCGCTTACAGACCGCCGGATCTTTGATATTGCATCAAGAATGCCGTCCCGTTTTAAAGTCAACGAAGAGCAGAACAAAGTGGCATTCCGTACCGCAGCAGCAAAAGTACTCCCGGAAGAGATCGCATTCCGTAAGAAACTGGGATTCATTGTGCCGATTCGTATCTGGATGGCCGATGCAAGATACAATCAGGATGTACAGCGTCTGTTCCACAGTGAGATCGCAGAGAAATTCTTTAATGTAGATGCGATCAACGAGATTTTCGATGACTATGTAGGAGGCAATTCCGATAACTGGAGAAAAGTATGGACGATTTATACCTTCCTGGTATGGTATGAAGAATATTTTGTAAAAAGATAATCCTTAAATAACATTTTTCCCCCTGTCTTCTGGTAAAAGCAGAAATGATAAGCTGGTTTTATCAGAAAAAGAAAGACCTGTATTAAATGGAAAAACTCCATGAAATACAGGTCTTTTGACTCTGGCATCCTATTGTGTTTTCAGGATTTTGTTTTTTACATTCTTTTACTTCATAGAAGCTACTTTATCGAACTCATCCTGAACTTCTCTGGAAGGAGCCGGTGTCAGGAGACTTACGATTACGTTTACTGCAAGACCAAGAAGGAATGCAGGAAGCAGTTCGTAAATACCAAGTGCACCGCCCATCGGACGGATCAGGAATTTCCATACAAATACCATAACGCCGCCGCTGACCATTCCGCAGAGAGCACCCTGGAATGTGGAGCGTTTCCAGAACAGTGCCAGCAGAACAAGCGGTCCAAAGGAAGCACCAAAGCCTGCCCATGCAAAGGATACGATCTGGAAAACAGAACTGTCCGGGTTACGTGCGATAAATACACCAATCAGTGCGATAACAAGAACGGTGATACGTGCGATCAGCATACCGGTCTTTTCGCTCATGTCTTTCATAAATACTTCTTTCAGAATGTTCTGAGAAGCACTGGAAGAAGCAGCGAGCAGCTGAGAGTCCGCAGTTGACATGGTAGCTGCCAGGATACCGGCGAGGATCAGTCCGGCAATGATCGTTGCCAGAACACCATGTTTGGAGATCAGATCTGCAACAACCAGAATGATGGTTTCCGGATCTTTTAAAGTCGGCAGGACACCGGCTTTTGTCATAGCATTTCCAATCACACCGATAAATACGGAAACAGCCATGGAGATCACAACCCAGACGGTTGCAACTCTTCTGGAGAGTTTCAGTTTGTTTGCATCACCGATCGCCATAAAACGAAGCAGTACGTGAGGCATACCGAAATATCCAAGTCCCCATGCCAGTGTAGAGAAAATCTGCAGCAGGCTGTAAGGAGAAGCTGTTCCGGTAGCGACATCGTGCGTGTGCGTCAGGCTGAAGTATCCGGCCATGGATTTTGCATTGTCCATAACGGCACTGAAACTGCCGACTTTGCTGATACCAAAACCAAATACAACAACGATCGCGATCGTCATAACAATACTCTGGACAAAGTCTGTCGTACTTGCTGCGAGGAATCCGCCCAGTGTGGTGTAAGCTACGATAACGATCGCACTGATCAGCATTGCCGGCAGATAATCCATTCCGAACAGGTTTGCAAACAGCTTACCGCAGGCTGCAAATCCGGAAGCCGTATAAGGTACAAAGAAAATGATGATCAGCAATGCTGCAATCACGGAAAGAATACGTTTGTTATCTCTGTAACGGTTGGAAAAGAACAGAGGCAGTGTCGTAGAATTTCCGCAGACATGCGTATAATTACGAAGTCTCTTGGCAACAACAAGCCAGTTTACATAAGTTCCGATTGCCAGTCCGATTGCAGTCCACGCTGCATCAGCCGTACCGGACAGGTAAGCAACGCCAGGCAGTCCCATCAGCAGCCAGCTGCTCATGTCAGAGGCCTCGGCACTCATGGCGGTGACGAGCGGTCCCAGTGTACGTCCGCCGAGATAGAAGTCATCTGTGGTCTGATTCTGTTTTGCCAGAACCGCACCGATACCTACCATCGCAGCCAGGTAGACCAGGATTGTGATCAACATTAGAATCTGTGTTACATCCATTTTAAATCCTCCCTAAGTTTCTGCAGTTTGATGTTGTCATTCACATATGCGGAAAATGAAACATCCGGTTTATGATTAACGTTCCGTACGGAAGAGCAGTCGAAGCAGTCTTTGTACGGATTGTTTGTCAGTTGAGACTTTAACACAGTGCAGTGTCAGCGACTCAAAATGACACTATAAACCAAATATTAACATAATTTAGGCGAGGCTACAATAATAAAATACTAAAAACCTGTTATAAAAAGCCCGATATTTAAAAAAGTTACGGTCAGAGCGGTAATCCACAGAACGATATTTAGGCGTCTGCTGTTTGCATATCTGCCCATTACCCTTTTAGAAGAAGTCAGACAGATCTGTGTGAAGATCGTAATCGGGAGTTGAACGGCAAGCAGCATCTGTGAATAGATAAGTCCCTGGAACGGCGAAGAAATAAACAAAATGATCACAGCAGCCGGAACCATTGTCACCAGAATCCCCAGTTTTGTTTCTTTACCGGAAGTATCATAAGGCTTGTTAAAAATACCGGAAAAAATCGTACCGCCTGCCATTCCGGCTGTGATGCTTGAAGAAATCCCGGAGAGCAGCAGAGCGACTGCAAAGACCAGTGATGCCATATTTCCAAGCAGAGGAGCGAGCATAGAACCGGTGACTGCAAGATCGTCAACAGTCGTTCCATTTCCATTCTGATAAAAACTTGCTGCCGCCATCAGGATCATGGCACTATTGATTGCCCAGCCAATGATCATGGAAAACAGCGTGTCACGGAATTCATATTTCAGCTGCTTTTGAATTACAGCATCATCCGCAAGAGACCACTGGCGGCTCTGAATGATTTCAGAATGCAGAAACAGATTGTGCGGCATCACAACCGCACCGAGCACACTCATGATGACCGGCATGGAATGGGCAGGAAACGAAGGCTTTACCCAGCCGATGGCAGCCTGTTTCCAGTCGATTCCTGCGATGCAGATCTCAAATAAAAATGAAAATCCGATCAGCGAGACAAAAAGAATGATCAATTTTTCAATCCGCCGGTAGGCATTGGTAAACGTACAGAACAAAACAATCACGAGAATCAGCAGACTGCCTGGTTTGATCGGGATTGAAAAAAGCATCTGCAGAGCGATTGCACCGCCCAGGATTTCCGCCATAGCTGTGGCAATCGAAGCAAGCATTGCCGTAGACAGAATGATGTTCTTGAGAATTCGGTTGATGTATGTGCTGGCAGCCTCCGAAAGACAAAGTCCGGTAACAATGCCGAGATGGGCGGCATTATGTTGCAGAAGGATTAGCATGATCGTGGAGAGCGTGACCATCCACAGAAGCTGATAGCCATACCCGGAACCGGCGGCAATGTTCGAAGCCCAGTTCCCGGGATCGATAAAACCGACCGTGACCAGAAGTCCCGGACCAATGTACTTAAGAAAATTTAGTGGCTGCTTTTTGTGTTTCTGTATCATAAAATACTTCCCCTTTTCCACTTCTTTAAAGAATATGCCCGCTTTTGCAGAACAGTGAGCAGATTCCCTCAGAATCTTGTTGCAGGTATCATATAGCAGTACCTGTAGTTTTATGAAGTTAGTTATAACTAACTCCGTGCATTTATTATATGCAGAGAAACGGAAGCTTGTCAAAAGAATATTCGCTTGTTGCGAAAAATAGACGAAAACCGTATAATTATCAGGTAGATAATTTAAATGAAATTTTCCGGACGGAGCCTTAAATGTTATGAGCAAGTAGCAAAGCGGATTGCGAATATCCGCTTGACAATATATAGAATGAAAAGGAAGGAAAACAAAAAATATGGTTACAGGGGAATTAAAAAATAAAGTAGACGGTTTATGGGAAATTTTCTGGACAGGCGGACTGACAAATCCGCTCGATGTGATCGAACAGATGACCTATCTTATGTTTATCCGCGATCTGGATGATTCGGATAACGTACATATGAAAGAAAGCATTATGCTTGGTCTGCCATATAAAAGCATATTTGAAGAAAACGTAACAATCGGAGACAGAAAAGTTCCGGGGAATCAGCTCAAGTGGAGTGTATTTCACGATTTTCCGGCTCAGAAAATGTATGCAAATATGCAGGAAAATGTGTTCCCGTTTATCAAAAATCTTCATGGAGATAAAGAGAGTGCCTATGCAAAATATATGGGAGATGCGATCTTTAAAGTGCCGACACCGGTCATGCTGGATAAGATCGTGACTGCCATGGATGAAATCTACGAAAAAATGGAGCAGTTAAGAAGTGAAGATGTCCGGGGAGATATTTACGAGTATCTGCTTTCAAAACTGGCAACTGCCGGTGTAAACGGACAGTTCCGTACACCGCGTCATATCATAAAAATGATGGTAGAAATGATGGATCCAAAAGCCGATGACCTGATCTGCGACCCGGCCTGCGGTACCTCTGGATTTCTGGTAGAGTCCAGTGAATATCTGCGAAAAAAGAAAAAAGCAGAAGTTCTGTTTAATGCAAAAAACAAGGAACACTATATGAATCATATGTTCCACGGCTACGATATGGACAGAACGATGCTGCGTATCGGAGCAATGAACATGATGACACACGGTGTCAGCAATCCGAATATCGAATATCGAGACAGTCTTTCCGACCAGAACGAAGATAAAGAAAAATACAGCCTGATCCTGGCAAATCCACCATTCAAAGGAAGCCTGGATTATGATATTGTATCGGCAGATCTTCTGAAAGTCTGCAAAACCAAAAAGACAGAACTCCTTTTCCTGACACTGTTTGTAAGAATGTTGAAAACAGGCGGAAGATGTGCCTGCATTGTACCGGATGGCGTACTTTTCGGTTCGTCCAAAGCCCATAAAGATATCCGGAAAGCAATCGTGGAAGAACAGCGACTGGAAGCAGTGATTTCCATGCCGTCTGGTGTGTTCAAACCATATGCCGGAGTTTCTACAGCGATCCTGGTCTTTACGAAAACCGGGCATGGCGGAACAGACAAAGTGTGGTTCTATGATATGAAAGCAGATGGACGCAGCCTGGATGACAAACGTTCTGAAGTCAAAGAAAACGATATTCCGGATATCATCGCAAGATTTAAAAATCTGGAAGCAGAAAATGACTGTAAACGAACTGACCAGTCATTTTTTGTAGAAAAACAGGAAATCGTAGACAATGCCTATGACCTTTCCATCAACAAATACAAAGAAATAGAATACATTCCGGTAGAATATCCGCCAACATCTGAGATTATGGCAAATTTACGGGCACTGGAAAAAGAAGTACAGGAGAGCATGGCAGAACTTGAAAAAATGTTAGGAGATGAGATGGCATGAAAATAGAACATATCGCAATGTATGTAAAAGATCTCGAAAAAACAAAAACATTTTTTGAAACCTATCTGAATGCCAGAGCAAACGCTGGTTATCACAATCCGAAAACAGACTTTCGCTCTTACTTCCTTTCCTTTGACGATGGGGCAAGACTGGAAATTATGAATAAGCCGCAGATGCAGGATTCTTCGAAAGCCCTGACACAGACCGGATATATTCACATTGCATTCAGCGTCGGAAGCAAAGAAAAAGTAGATGAGTTGACAGCAAAATTAAAAGAAGATGGCTATGAAATCATCAGCGGTCCACGGATAACCGGAGACGGATATTACGAGAGCTGCGTAGTGGGAATCGAAGGCAACCAGATCGAGATTACTGTGTAGCAAAGTGATTTTTAAGTTCCACACAGCTAAAATATAGAACAACAACAGAGTAAAACCAACAACAGAGCAAGCCCCACGAGTGTAAATTAACCTTGTGGGTTTTGCAGTTTGGAAATCAAAAAGATTAGATTAAATTCTATTTTTGAGAATTAATCCAGGAAAGAACAGATTTTACAGGTACATTAAGTATTTCGGAAATTTCAGCATAGCTCATATTTCTCGAAGCAAGAGCGAGAGCAGTTTGCTTTTTTGCATCAGCTACTCCAGCTTCATATTCAGCCTTACGGAGTTTACGTTCTTCCAGTTCTTTATCGTATTCGAATATACTCATGGAGATCACCTCTGCTTTGTTTACACGAAGAAAGTCGGAAAGAATGTTGTCATGTATACATTCATTGACAGCCAGTTTGACTGCTTCATTCAGTTCAAAATCCTTCGCGTATCTGCGTACATAATTTACATATTGTGCATATTCTTTTAAAGTTTGGCATTGTTCCATCAGTTCTTTATTGTGTCCCTCATTGATATTCAGTGTCAGAACTTCCAGTTCCAGCTTTGGATCACCGGATTGGTTTTCGAAAGCTTCGGATAAATGGTTTACCCAGTAGTCCTTTTTCTTTTCCAGACCATTGTAAAATACAATGAATTGCGGTGCCGGTATTTTCTGTAATACAGAAGAATAGAGAGATTTGTGATCTACTACTTTCTGGTATTCACTGGAAATATAGAATAAATCACGCAACGGCATATTTGGATTGTAAGTAGACTGATGTTCATACAGAAATAAATCAGTATCAACGATAAAAGCCAGGTCATTTTTCATGCCCATATAAATGGCATTTTCCAGTGTTACAATCTCAAGTTTATCCGGATCATCATAATGCGAACCGCTGATTGCGTTATAAAGTGACAATAAATTTTTCCTGTCAGAGAACAGCATACGGAATACAGTGTCTTTGTACATCCGGTTTGCTTTCAGTGTTTCATTTTGCACCATAGAAGTACCTCCTTTGGCAGGAGTATACAAAAGTGCGGTAGATATGCAGTCTGCTAATCGGTCAACATTTGAAACTCCTGCTTTTTTATTAATTTGAAAGAAAAGCATGAATTTTCGAAATGTGAAATAGATTAATAGACGGCATGATGCCAAGAACGTTAAGAAAATATGCTTTGCTGTTATACTAACATATAACTCTTTTTAAATCAATAGAAAATAAAAAATATTAAAAAGACAACATAAATAATAAGCAACTGCAACAAATCAAAGGAAACGACTTGCACAAGGCATTGAAAAATGTTATTCTGAAAGAAATATGTATATGGAAATAAGAAACAGTAAAACCGAGATGCCTTTATTTAAAATAAAGGGCGAGAAATTTATATTTATTTAATAATTTTACTGGATTACTTCGAGTAAAAAACTTAAAAAAGTGGTATCCCAAATATGTATTTTATTCATTATTTGCGAATTATAAACGTGGTGGTACAAGAACTTTTGAGAATAAAACCACAGGTTTACATAATTTAAAAATCAATGACTATGTATCTCGATATGAAGTAATTGAAATTAGTAGAAATAAGCAAGTTGCTATTTGTGAGAAACTTGATAAAATACATAAAATTATTAGGAAAAAATCTGAAGAGATGAAATTACTGGATGAGCTCATTCAATCCCGATTTGCAGAGATGTTTGGGGATGTAAAATATGGGACTGAACGATGGGGAGGAAAGCCTTTTAAAGATATTACTATTAATCTTGATTCTAAGAGAAAGCCTGTAAAAGACGCAGATAGAAAAAAGATGCAGGGTATTTATCCATATTATGGGGCAACTGGAATTGTAGATTATGTAAATGATTATAGACAAGACGGAGATTTTCTTTTGATTTCTGAAGATGGAAAGGCTTTAGAATTGCGTAGTAAACCTATTGCATTTTTAGCGTCTGGAAAAATATGGGTAAATAATCACGCTCATGTTCAGCAATGTACCGATGAATGTAATATGATTTATTTAATGTATCATATTAACTTCATGGATATTAGTATCTGGGTAACAGGAATTGATCAGAAGAAGTTGAATAGGGCAAATTTGGATATAATACCAATTGCTTTACCACCAATAGAACTTCAAAACCAATTTGCAGACTTTGTTGTATCCGTTGACAAATCAAAATAATACAAAGTTTGCTCATATGTTCATACGATAAAAATACAATGCAATATACAAATATATAAAAATCCACATAATAAAAGCAACATTTTATAAAATAAAGCAACAAATAGCTTGAAAGAAAAGAGAAGGATTGATATAATGCACATGGGTATTAATACCCAAGGTGCTACTTCACAATTGACGTGAATGGCGGTTTGCTTTTTACGGAGAGTTTATAGCTTCGATTACATAGATTACTTAATCAGAAAATATGTATGGAGGAACTCGCTTATGCTAACAATCGGTGACTTGATTGCAGTAATTAGTCTCTGCTTAACCAGTTTTGGTCTTGGCTATACGATTGGTGCGAATAGCAATAAGACCGAAAAAAAATAACCGCCCCAGTCTGCAAACTAAGCGGTTATTTTTAACCTAATAAACATCAGGCGAACCGTCATGGTAGCACCTTTTTGTATTTAAATATGAACTGTCTGTATCATAGCACAAAACGACTTTTGTGTCAAATTATCAGCAGAATCTTAAGCGGCTATTATAAGCGATTCATCAGATCTTTCTGATTACAACAGATGTCCCGTTGGCAATGACTCCGATCACATTATTGGAAAACATGTTGTAATCAATGTCGATGCCAATGACTGCATTTCCACCCAATGCAGCTGATTTTTTGATCAGTTTATCCATGGCAGCGTGCCTTGCCGTCTCAAGCTTTTCCTCGAACATCCCGGATTGCACGCCAAAGAAATCAGCAAATGAAGAAGTAAATTCCGAGAGAAATCCGGTGCCAAGAACTACTTCGCCGGCGACAATTCCAAGGTAAGATACGATTTCATAACCTTCAAACTGAAATCCGGTTGTTACCATGTGGGTTTTTTCACGATAATCCAGATCCTGTTTTTCGTTTTCTGCCCGTTGTATTTCTTCTTTTTTTGCACGACTGTCCCACAATTTTTCGTCATAATCCGGATTGCTGTATTGATAACCTGCACGCATCGCTTCGATGATCTGAGGTAATTCTTGGGGATCAATATGGCTTAACTCTTCGTCGGATAACAGTTGAACCATTTCATTTCCACAATAATCGCAGTTTTCTGCAAGATGATTGGTTTCTCTGCAATTTCCGCAGTGTTTGCAGCATAAAATCATAAGCGTTCCTCCTAGCGTATGTATTTTCAAAGCGGTAAGCTCTTAAGTTAATATCATTGTAATAGGAAGCTGCCATTTGTACAATGTTTTTCTTTTGTGAACAGGAACCGAACCTGTTATTCTCTGGTGAAATATGTGTTTTCAAGCAGAATTTACCGGATTTGCAGGATTCCGCTCATAACTTTACAGGATTCCGCTTATAACTTTCTTGTGAGAAAAACCACTTCGTGTTAAAATATCAGAAGACATTTCACGAAAATACAACAAGAGGGGGTGGCGGCGTGACGAACTTTGATTTCCTGAAGGATATTCCGCAGTTTGCAGCGTTTGCGGATGTTGCGGTGGCAGCGGAAAAGATCCTGATGATCGACCCGGAGGCGAGCGTGATGAACTGCCGGCGGGCGATGGAATTTGCCGTCAAATGGATGTATTCGGTTGACGATATGCTGGTAATGCCATATCAGGACAAGCTGGTCAGCCTGCTGAATACGGAAGAGTTTAAAGGAATTGTGGATGCAGACATTTTGCGGAGAATGGATTTTATTCGCAGGGTGGCAAATCAGGTGGCACATACGGGAAGAAAGCTGACGCTGGATCAGGCGAAGCTGTGCCTTGAGAATCTTTATATATTTCTGGATTTTCTAGCTTATTGTTATGCGGATGATTATCAGGAGGGGCAGTTTGATGCAGGTCTTCTGGAGCAGAATCAGGAGATCCTGGCAGCGGAGACGGCCTTTCCGGATATTGATCTGGAGGCTTTGATCGCAGAAAATAAAGCATTGAAGGCAGAACTGACTTCCAGGCGTGAGGAGCAGAAGCAGACGTATGTTCCGAAGCCGCTGGAGCTGTCGGAGTATGCAACCCGCAAACAATATATCGATACGATGCTGATTGATGCCGGATGGATGGAAGGAAAGAACTGGCTGAATGAAGTCGAAGTCTATGGCATGCCCAATAAATCAGGAAGCGGTTTTGCGGATTATGTGCTTTATGACGATGCACACCGGCCGCTGGCGGTGATCGAGGCGAAAAAGACCTGTGCAGATGTGGCGAGCGGACGGCAGCAGGCAGAGTTATATGCGGATTCTCTGGAGCGGCAGTATGGACGCAGACCGGTCATTTTCCTTACGAACGGATTTGAGACGAGGATTGTGGACGGACAGTATCCGGAGCGGCAGGTTTCCTGCATTTATTCCAGAAGAGATCTCGAAAAATGGTTTAATTTAAAAACCATGCGGGGCGATCTTGGCAGTGTCCGGATTGATAAAAAAATCGCCGGAAGGTATTATCAGGAAGAGGCGATCAAGGCAGTATGCGAGAGCTTTGATAAAAAGAACAGAAGAAAAGCACTGCTTGTCATGGCGACCGGATCGGGAAAGACAAGAACAGTCATTGCACTTTGCGATGTGCTTCTGCAAAACGGCTGGGTGAAAAATATTTTGTTTCTTGCAGACCGCACTTCCCTTGTCACACAGGCAAAAAGAAGCTTTGTCAATATGCTGCCGGATCTTTCGGTGGCAAATTTGTGTGAGGAGAAAAGCAATCTGCATGCACACTGTATTTTTTCAACTTATCAGACGATGATCAACTGCATTGATGCCACACGGGACGAAGACGGAAAATTATTTACGAGCGGCCATTTTGACCTTGTGATCTGTGATGAGGCACATCGTTCGATCTACAATAAATACAAAGACATTTTCACATATTTTGATGCACCGCTTGTTGGTCTTACTGCGACGCCGAAAGATGAGATCGATAAAAATACCTACAGCATTTTTGAGCTGGAGAAGGGCGTGCCGACTTACGGTTATGAGCTGGCACAGGCGGTAAAAGACGGTTATCTGGTGGATTTCCTTTCGGTGGAAACAAAGCTGAAATTTCTGGAAGAGGGCATTGCGTACGATGAGCTTTCGGACGAAGATAAAGAAGCATACGAGAACACCTTTGTGGATGAAAACGGACAGGTTGTGGAGCGGATCCAGTCCTCAGCACTGAATACCTGGATCTTTAATGACGATACGATCAGACAGGTGCTGGACATTCTGATGACACATGGAATCCATACAGACTACGGAGAAAAGCTCGGCAAGACGATTATTTTTGCGAAAAATCATGCTCATGCGGAAAAAATATTTGAGGTGTTCAATAAAGAATATTCACATCTGCCGGGTTATGCAAAAGTGATCGACAATCGTATCAGCCATTCCCAGAGCCTGATCGATCAGTTTTCGGAGCCGGATAAACTGCCGCAGATCGCCATTTCCGTTGATATGCTGGATACGGGAATCGATGTGCCGGAAATTTTAAATCTGGTCTTTTTTAAAAAGGTAATGAGCAAGGCAAAGTTCTGGCAGATGATCGGGCGTGGAACGAGGCTCTGTCCGGGACTTTTGGATGGTGAGGATAAGCAGAAATTCTATATTTTTGATTTTTGTGGGAATTTCGAGTTTTTCCGGATGCAGAAGGGAAAAGAGACAGCAGTCCGGCTGCCTTTGCAGAGTGCGATTTTTAACCTGAAATTTCAGATTTCGTATAAATTGCAGGATTTACAATATCAGACAGAAAGACTGATCGCCTATCGCAAAAACCTGGTTGAGAGTATGCAGGGAAAAGTACAGGAACTGAGCCGGGATAATTTTGCGGTGCGTCAGCATTTGAAATATGTGGAATATTATTCCAATCCGGAGAATTATCAGAATATCCGTTACGAGGATACGCTGACCGTTCAGGAGGAGGTTGCACCGCTGATCATGCCGGATCAGGAAGAGGCGTCCGCCGTTCGTTTTGACGCACTGATCTATGGGATTGAGCTTGCTTATCTGATGGGAAATAAATATGGAAAAGCGAGAAAGGATCTTCTGAAAAAGGTGCGTGCGGTGGCAGGTGTTGCCAATATTCCGCAGATCAAAGCACAGGAAAAACTGCTGAATCAGATCCTGCACACGGATTATCTGGAGACGGCCGGTGTGGATGAATTTGAACATATCCGTGAAAATCTGCGGGAACTGATCAAATATATCAAAGAAAAAGAAGGAAAGCGGTATGATACCGATTTTGCGGATGAACTTCTGGCGATGGAATGGAAAGAGTCGGAGCTGGAAAATGATGACCTGAAAAATTATAAAGCGAAAGCAGAATATTATGTCCGCAGGCATCAGGATAATGAGGCGATTGCCAGGCTGAAGAATAATCAGCCGCTGACAGCGGCGGATGTACAGCTTCTGGAAGAGATCCTCTGGGGAGAACTGGGGACAAAAGAAGAGTATGAGACGGAGTACGGGCAGAAGCCGCTCGGAGAATTTGTCCGTGAAATTGTCGGCTTGGATATGAACGCTGCAAAAGAAGCATTTTCAGAATATCTGGATGAAAACAGCCTGGACAGCAGGCAGATTTATTTCGTAAATCAGATCGTGGAATACATTGTGCAAAATGGCATGATGAAAGATCTGTCAGTGCTTCAGGAGGCACCATTTACGGATCAGGGAAGTGTCGTGGACATTTTTACGGATCTGAACGTATGGATGGGGATCCGGAAAGTGATCGACCAGATCAATGCAAATGCCGCAGCAGCTTAGGAGATAAATAAACTATGAATTTTTTTGATTACATAAAGAACGAGTCGTTTTTTAAACCGCTTACGTTCAAGTACCGCAGGATTTATTATGACTGTATCCGGATTTTGATCGACCGTTCGAAGGAACTTCCGGTTCTCTACGAGTCGGATGCAAAGGACAGTATCACGCTGTATCTGAAAAACGAAGAGATTCAGCGACTGATCGAAGAAGCGGAGGATGAGAATGAGGCGGTGCAGCTTCAGGCGGCTGAGATTCTGACCATTTTCCGTGAATGTGGATGGATCAAGCCACGGCAGATCGGACGCAGCGGAGAATATGTTGTAAATCTTTCAACAGACTGTCGACGAATGATGGATTTTCTGGACAAACTGACTGAAAAGAAAACCGAAGGTACGATGTCAAACCGCATTCTCTCGATGTATGAGATCATGAAATCCGCATCGGAAGAAGGCTCCGTGCGAAAAGAACGACCGTATTCAAACATTCTGGTGCCGATGATGGAAAATGAAACCGAGCTTCGCAATGAGCTGGCTGATTTAAAAGACAGTATATCGGATATCATGAAAACAGTCATCGAATTTCAGGACATGAACAGTTTCGGGCAGTTCATTATGAAAAATGAAATGCTGGATCGGTTCTTCAGTGAATATTTCTTCGTAAAAAACAACGGACTGATCCCGACACAGCTTTCTTTCATCCGTGACCGGATCGAGGATCTGCGTTATGGGGATATGTATGAGAAAATGGTCGAAGAATGTGGAAAACGTCTGCGTTGCCCGAAAGAGCAGGCAATTTCCCGTGTGGAGCGTTACATGGCGGAACTCCAGTATTTCCTGAGTGTGGAATACGAAGAAAATATGGAACTGATTGATACTCGCATCAACAGTTATTATAATCTGGCAAATACGAGAATCATGCAGATGGCGAGCAGCCGTGTCAGACTGGAGAATCTTCTCGGCGATTTCCTGGACCGTGTTTCCAGGATTTCAAAAGAAGAGCAGGATGCGGCGATGGAAAAAGTGGAGAAATGCACTCGTGTCATCAATCAGAAATACGTTGGTTACAAATCGTTCGAGCAGAACCGGCGTATCCGCAACGAAGGTCAGAATATCGCATTAAACACCAATGCGATGTCGGAAGAAGAGATGCAGAAACGGACGGAGAATCTGTTCCGCAGTGCACCGAACCGATATGCTCCGGCCCGTGTCGGAGCATATCTGGATGAGGCACTTGGATCGGATGTGAGCATGGAGCTGAAAGAAAAGGGTGTGCAGACAAAAGAAGAGGCACTGATGATCGCAGCGGCGATGCTTTATGCGAAAAATGCAGAATTTCCATACGAAGTCCGCATCAAGGACGAAAAAGTGAGCACAAAGATTGCCGATATCAGCAATGTGGTGATCTCGAGAAAATAAAGATGTCAGAATTGTGGATCACAGGGTACGAAAATATTTACAGGGCATTTTTTTGAACGCAGAGAAGCGGATTGTGAATGTCCGCTTTATAAATACAATGAGGTAAATTTATATGCAGGATTTAAGTTTTATAAGCAATATGAGCGACGAGGATGCGTATCTGTTCAAACGCTGTGTGCGGCGGCTTCTGGATACGACATTTCTTGTAAAAGACAAAGAAGAAAAGCTCTATCAGTTTGTGGCCTCCGAATCCAACCGTTACGACATGAACCAGTATCTGGCAGTGATCGGCTACAAAGTGGTTGTAGAAGAACAGATGGGTGTGGCGATGCTGCAGCCAAATGATGATGATAAAGAAACAGTCGGACTGAAACGCCTCAATCTCTATCATTTTGACCAGAGACATATGAAACTGCTGCTGGTATTGTGGCTTTTATTTCTGGAGCGGATGGGATATGAAGAGGCAGTCTATGTGACGGTCGGTGAGATCATTGACAAATGCAGGCTTTATGATATTGAGCTGACGCCGGTCGAGTTTAAAAAGGCATATGCGACCTTCCGCAGATTCTGCCTGATCGATTACAGTGACGATATCACAAAAGAGGACGGGGCTGTGCGTCTCTATCCTTCTTTGCAGTTCTGTCTGGATATCGGACGGTTGAAACAGGTGATGGCAGAATTTGTGGAACAGGAAGATTTCGAGGCAGCGGACATGGCAGACCTGGAAGAGGCAGAAAGTGAGGAGAGCGATGAGTAAAATAGTTTTACGCAATGTACAGCTGATCAACTGGTATGGATTTACCAACACGGTCGTTCCGGTTGCAGAAAATCTCACCCTGATCTCCGGAGAAAATGAGTGCGGAAAATCGACGATCCTCGATGCCATCAAATATGCCTACACCGGTGATACGCAGTTTAATAAGGCGACAAGCGGATATAATACAGGCGTGGGCAAGCGAAATCTGATCTCGTATACACGCTGTCTGGTCGATGCGAGTGCCGGCGTGTATGCAAGACCGGCGGAGAAGATCCCGGTTGTGTATACCCACATCGCACTGGAATATTATGACCAGATCAACGAAAAATCCTTTGTGCTCGGCGTGATCATCGAGACAGCCGTGACGGATATCCGCGGCACGTACTGGTATGCGATGGAAGACAAACATCTGTCGGATATTTCCTATGTCTATGAAGACGGTTCTGCCTTAAAGCCGTACGATGCGTCCGGATTTCAGAAACGTTACAATGTCAAACTCCGCAAGAAACAGGATGGAGTGGCATTGTTTATGCAGATGGTCGGACTGAAGCTTCCGTATCAGGAAGTGTTTCGTTATCAGAGAAAACTTCGAAATATCATGGCATACAATCCGGCGGCAAAGATCCAGGAATTTATCCGGGAATCGGTTCTGGAAGAACACGATGTCAATTTTGAAAAATTAAAAGATGCCAAGAAAAATATTGAGCAGATCAACAGCCGTTTGGAGCTGATCGAAGAAGAGATCGGTGATCTGGATGCGATCCTGAAGGATTATGCAGAATACGATGAGCGTGTCATGCAGCTGAAAGTGGATGATATTAAATTAAAATATCGAAATATGCTTTCCTGGAAAGAAAAACGCTGCATGGCAGAAGAAATGATCCGCAAAAACAGCATTGAAGTAGAAGTACAGATCAAAACAATCAAAGAACTGAGCACGGAGATCGATGCACTTGACCGTTATTATATGGAAGCAAAAGCCGCACTGCGGGAACTGAATGTTTCTAAAGCGATCGACAATTCCAGACAGCAGATCACTGCTTTCGAGAAACAGCTGGAGAAGCGGAAGAGTGAAAGGGAAGAGCTGGAGCAGTTCCGGAAACGTCTGCTGCATGTGGCAGAAGAACTGAACAAAATGGAATGCGAGGTTTCTCACTTTGAAACGCTTGGCAACCTGACGGCAGTCGATCTTTCCAATTCGGAGAAACAGGAAGCCATCGATGCACTGAGAGCGGAAATCCGTAAAAAACGTGACAGCATTGTGCGAAACAGGGCTTATCTGGACCGCGAGCTCAAAGAAGTGCAGCTGGAACGCAGCGAGCAGAGCAAGATCATCGAAAACTGCGATCGCAACAAAGCGGATTATTCGCATGTGCAGGAACAGACGCAGCTGATCCGGGAGATCAACAAAGAACTGAAAAAACAGGGCATCGATGAAGAAGCCCGCATGGCGTGTGAATATGTATCGGAACTGAAAGACGAAGCATGGCGTGATGCGATCGAAGCTTTTCTTGGTGTGCACCGCTATGCGATCCTGGTTTCGCCGCAGGCCTTTGATGTTGCCAATCAGGTTATGGACCGCTCCGGACATCGTTATGTGGAGCTGGTCAATACAAAGCGTCTGGCTGAACGCAAGATCAAATGTGAGGAAGATTCGGTCTATCATTATCTTCAGATCCAGAATGAGACAGCAGCAAAGTATTTCCAGTTCTGGCTTGGAGCGATCCATGCAGTCGAGCTGGACGAGGTTGCAAAATACGATAATGCCATGTCAAAAGAAGGAAAACTCGGCAGAAATATGGCAGTTACTTACATCAACACGAAAAAGATCAAGAGCTACTGCCTTGGCGGGGCGGCGATCGAGCTGAACCGCAAAAGAGCTGCGAAAAAACTGGATCAGCTGGAAAAACGGGAAAAAGAGATTTTGAGCAGCAGACATACGATGCAGAATCAGGATGTCTTTCTGCAGAGCAGTCTGGATTATTTCAAAGATTACAATCTGGAAGCCAACAGAGAATGTGAGCATTTAAATGCAGAGCTGGAAACAGAAAAGGTGCGTTATCGTGAACTTCTGGAAGCCCAGAAAAACAATGCAGAATTTATGGCACTTTCGCAGCGTGTGACCGATCTAGAAAAACAGCTTCGCAATAAAACGCGGGAAAAAGACGAAGAGAGCAAGAAGCGTTATCGTCTGGAAGCAGAGATCGAGCAGAAAAAGAAAGACAGCGTGATGTATCAGGCGAAAGAAGCGGAAGAGCAGAAACATCTGGAAGAAGAACAAAAGCTCAATCGTTCTGCAGCAGAGCAGGCGATCACAGAATACGACCGCTATCTTGCCGGAGAAGATAAAAAAGGCGGCATCATGCAGCTTTCCGAGAAAGAGCAGATGGAAAAACGTGTCAGCAGTTTTGCGGCAAATATCAACGGACAGCAGCAGGCGTACAACAACCGAAAGCAGGAAGAAGAACGTCTGCCGATCGGTCTTGAGTACGAAAAAAGCTATCACCAGAGACGCGGAAAAATCTGGATCGATGACCTTCAGAATCTGCAGCAGAAATTAAAAGAGCAGACCATGCGTTATGAAAGCATTTTCAAAAGAGAATTTGTTCTGAATATTTACGAGACGGCAAGGGCTGCAAGAAAAGACATCGCACAGATCAACAAAGAGCTTCGCAAGCTGAAATTCGCGACATGCTATCAGTTTGATGTGAAATTTTTGAATGACAATTCCGACTATGCCAAAATTCTGCGTTATGCAGAGTATCTTCAGCAGACCGGAAATCTGGCGGATGGTCAGATCGCCCTTACAAAGCTGATGGGTTATGAAGATGACGAAGTAGAGAGACGGGAGCGGGAGATCAAAGATATTATTAACCGCATCATTGAAAAAAATGATCTGGCGGAGATCCAGAAATTTGCAGATTACCGCAATTATATGAGCTACGAGATCATCATCAACAACGAAGAAGTAAAAGACGGAAAATTATCCAAACAGGTAGGATACAATTCCGGTGCCGGAACGCAGATCCCATATACGCTGATTTTGTCGGCGGCACTCTCCATGCTCTACAATGTGCGAGTCAATTCCGTAAGACTGATCTTTATTGATGAGCCGTTCGAAAAGATGAGTGACCACAATATCAAACTGATGCTTGATTTCTTCAAAAACCAGGACTTTCAGGTTATCTTCTGTGCACCGCCAAATAAACTGGAATCGATCGGAAGTGAATGCGGTGTGATCATCCCGGTTCTGAAAAATGCAAACGACGATATGTTGATCGGAAAGGTGAAATTTCATGACACAGTTAATGGAGCAAATTAAAGAAAAAGATGCACAGGCATTTACCCACAGCGGAAAGTTTCATGCGGACGATGTATTTTCGTCTGCACTTCTGCTGTCTGTCAATCCAGAGATCACGATCCACCGCGGCAGTCAGGTGCCGGAGGATTTTAAAGGAATTGTTTTTGACATCGGAAGAGGGAAATACGACCATCATCAGAGGGATAGCAGAATCCGTGAAAATGGTGTGCCGTATGCAGCTTTCGGGCTTCTATGGGAAGAGTTGGGTGCTGAGATTTTAGGAGAAGAACTGGCAGAAAAATTTGACGAGGCTTTTGTGCAGCCACTGGACAACAATGACAACACCGGCGAAAAAAATGAACTTGCCACTCTGATCGGCAATTTCAATCCGCCATGGGATGCACAGGGCGGAAACGATGCGGCGTTCTTTAAGGCGGTCGGTGTGGCCGGCATGATCCTTGATAACAAACTGGAGCGTTATCGGGGCAATGAACGTGCCGACAAACGTGTAGAAGAAATTTTAAAACAGCATCAGAAAGAGATCGCTTCCGGCAAAAAGCCGGCGGATGAAAAGCAGATTCTGGTGCTGCCGGATTATGTTCCGTGCCAGAAATATCTTTCCGAGACAGACATTGCATTCGTGATCTTTCCATCCAATCGCGGCGGCTACTGTATTCAGCCTCAGAAGCGAGAATACTCCCTGAATTATAAATGCAGTTTCCCGGAAAGCTGGCTTGGTCTTGAAAAAGAAGAATTAAAAGAAGAGAGCGGTCTTTCCGGTGCAGAATTCTGTCATAAGGGCGGATTTCTTATGACAACAAGTACGCTCGAAGATGCCATAAAGGCATGCAAGATCAGTCAGCAGCAGTTCCATGAGCAGGTTGTGATCGTAAATCTTGGCACAGATGAGGCAGCCGATGCATTGCTTTTCAAACTTCCGCAGTTTTCCGGTGCCAGAATCGTGCACATGGAGCTGCCGGATCTTCCGCCGATGGAGTGGGACGGCATTTACGGTGAATCCACACTTGAAAAACAGGAATGGAAAGCACAGATCAAAGATCAGGTGAAAAAGATTCTGAAATCCAAACCGGAAGCAGTCTATGTGCAGGGAGATCTTTTTGCGGTGTATCCGCTGATCCATGCACTTCGTAAACGCCATATGCCGGTGCTGGTGATGACAGAAAAAGACGGAGAACAGAAAATTGTGCGGATTCCGTCCGGCTCATAGTGCGATTTCAGATTTTTGACCCTGGCATTAAGATGCCTGCGAATTGCTCCGTTACAAGTAACTCTCGCAATTCTATAAACATTCGGAATTCGCATATTTACTGCGTAAATAGCTACTTCCTCATGTTTAGCGGGTCCCAAGTTCAAATGTCTTATCTTGCAAGCAAGAACGACATTTTGATCTTTTGACCCTGGCATCTCAAAAAGTGCACAAAAAAATAGTGGGAAAAACAGGAAAAAAGGAGAAAATTACATTATATTCTTGCAATTTAGTCGGATTTTAGGTACAATATAGTTCTATGATGATACGGAATTGCAAAAGCTGTGGGAAAGCGGAGCAATTCATAAGGATTATTTTAGGTAAATAATGATCCGGAGATGGAAGAGGGCGGATATACGAAGGTTTTCGGATTGTTAAAAGAAAAAAGTATGAAAGGAAAAGGAAATGAATAAGAAAGACGAATTCAAACCGTACATTCCGGCAGACAGAGTCATGCCGGAGCTTACTGTGACTTCCATTATTATGGGTGTTTTGCTCGCAGTAATTTTCGGAGCAGCCAATGCATATCTTGGACTCCGAGTTGGTATGACTGTTTCTGCTTCTATTCCGGCAGCAGTTATATCTATGGGTGTTATTCGCATTATCATGCGTAAGAATTCCATCCTTGAAAGTAACATGGTACAGACCATCGGTTCAGCCGGTGAGTCACTTGCAGCAGGAGCGATCTTTACGATGCCGGCACTGTTCCTCTGGGCAGAAGAGGGTCTTTGCTCTATGCCGAGCCTTGTCGAGATCACACTGATCGCACTTTGCGGTGGTGTTTTAGGTGTACTTTTCATGGTACCGCTTCGTAATGCCCTGATCGTGAAAGAGCACCAGACACTGCTTTACCCGGAAGGAACTGCATGTGCAGACGTACTTCTGGCCGGCGAAGAAGGCGGAGCAAACGCTTCTACGGTATTCTCCGGTATGGGACTTGCAGCAGTATTTAAATTTATCGTTGATGGTCTGAAGGTGATCCCGGCAGACGTATCAGCAGCTTTTAAATCTTTCAAAGGTGAGATCGGTATGGAAGTATACCCGGCACTGCTTGGTGTTGGTTATATTGTAGGACCAAAGATCGCATCTTACATGTTTGTTGGTTCTGTATTCGGATGGCTGGTTATCATCCCGCTGATCTGTCTGTTCGGACCTGATACCTGGTTGTATCCGGCAAAAGCAGGCACAACAATCGCTCAGCTTTATGCAGGCGGCGGTGCAGCGGCAATCTGGAGTACTTATGTAAAATATATCGGTGCAGGTGCCATCGCAACAGGCGGTATCATCTCCCTGATCAAATCACTGCCACTGATCGTAAGAACTTTCAGCGACTCTATGAAGAGCGTAAAAGGCGGAAAAAATACAAGTACTGCACGTACTGCACAGGATCTGCCGATGCAGTTTATCCTGATCGGAATCGTTGCCATGGTTGTTATCATCTGGGCAGTACCGGCTATCCCGGTAACTCTGCTTGGAGCAGCACTGATCGTAATCTTCGGATTCTTCTTCGCAACGGTATCCTCCCGTATGGTAGGTCTGGTAGGAAGCTCTAACAACCCGGTATCCGGTATGGCAATCGCTACTCTGCTGATCGCAACTATGGCGATCAAAGGAAGCGGCAAAACAGGTATCGACGGTATGACAGCAGCAATCGCAATCGGTTCTGTTATCTGTATTATCGCAGCAATCGCAGGTGATACTTCACAGGATCTGAAGACCGGTTATCTGCTTGGTGCTACACCGAAAAAACAGCAGATTGGTGAGCTGATCGGTGTTCTTGCATCCGGTCTGGCTATCGGCGGTGTTCTCTACCTGTTGAATGCAGCATGGGGTTACGGCGGAGCAGAAGTACCGGCTCCTCAGGCAACTCTGATGAAGATGATCGTAGAAGGTATCATGGGCGGAAACCTGCCATGGAACCTGGTATTTGTCGGCGTATTTCTGGCACTGGGTCTTGAGATCCTGCGTATCCCGGTAATGCCGTTCGCAATCGGTCTGTATCTGCCGATCTACCTGAATGCAACCATCATGATCGGTGGCGTTGTACGTATGGTAATGGATGCACGTAAGAATGTCGATGAAAAGACAAAAGAACAGCAGTCCACAGACGGAACACTGTATTGTGCAGGTATGATCGCCGGAGAAGGTCTGGTAGGTATCCTGCTGGCAATTTTCGCAGTATTTGGTATCAACACAAGCATCGGAGAGAGTGTAAACTTTGGCAACATCGGTGGTGTCATTCTTATGGTACTGATGATTGCATCCCTGCTTTACTTCTCTCTTAAGAAAAAGAAAAAAGCATGAAAAAAAAGAAACAGGAACAACAGATAAATTATCTGGATCTGATTCCGGTAAAAGCCGAAGGCCTGAAGTGGCACAAAGACTTCAGGGATCGCGTGATACTGGAAGTAAAAAATGAAGGTTTTTTTAACGGGATCGCACAGAAAGTATTTAACCGCCCGGAAGTCACAAAGATACATCTGGATGTACATGGAAGTTATCTTTGGCCTTTTATCGATGGAGAGAGAACCGTCATGGATCTGGCTGCTCTGGAAAAAGAGCGGTTTGGTGAAGCGGCAGAACCCCTTTATCCACGAATCGTAAAGTATTTTCAGATTCTTGAGAACAATCATTTTGTAAGTTTTAAATAATAAAATCCCTTGCGGCGGGCAGTTTCTGCTGTAAGGGATTTTTTACCACAGGGGGATTCTTTTTATGTGCACAAATAAAAAACATGCAGAAAATCTCTTGCACGCACGGGGCAAATTTTCCGGTCGCATAGGTTATGTGCTGGCAGTTGCCGGCTCTGCGGTTGGACTTGGAAACATCTGGCGATTTCCATATCTTGCGGCAAAATACGGCGGAGGTATGTTTCTGCTTGTCTATCTGATTTTAATGGTCACTTTTGGATATGTTATGATCGTATCCGAAACAGCACTGGGACGTATGACGAAAAAAAGCCCGGTTGGAGCTTTCCACAAATTCGGAAAGAGCCTGCCGTTTCACCTGGGAGGCTGGATCAACGCAGTCATCCCGATGATGATCGTTCCTTATTACAGTGTGATCGGCGGCTGGGTTCTGAAATATCTGTTTGAGTATATCAGGGGCAATGCAAACCTTGTTGCACAGGATGGCTATTTCAACAGTTTTATCACCTCTTCCATGGAAGTAGAAATATGGTTTCTGATCTTTGCGGCACTGGTATTTATTGTCATTCTTGCAGGTGTAAAAAATGGAGTAGAACGTGTTTCAAAGGTTATGATGCCGCTTCTGATCCTGCTGGCAGCCTGTGTGGCTGTTTATTCCATCACAAGACCGGGAGCCGTGGAAGGCATCAAATATTTCCTGATCCCGAATCTGGAGAATTTTTCCTGGATGACGGTCGTTGCGGCGATGGGGCAGATGTTTTATTCCCTGTCGATCGCGATGGGTATCCTGTATACGTATGGATCTTATATCGGGAAAGATGTAGACATCGAAAAAAGCACCACGCAGGTTGAGATTTTTGACACCGGTGTCGCACTTCTGGCCGGTCTGATGATCATTCCGGCAGTGTTTGCATTCTCCGGCGGAGATATGGAAACGCTCCAGGCAGGACCGGCACTGACGTTCATCACCCTGCCGAAAGTATTTGCGAGTATGGGAGTTGGCACGATTGTCGGCATCGCATTCTTCCTGATGTTTCTGTTTGCGGCACTGACCAGTGCAATCTCACTTCTTGAGACCAGCGTTTCCACCCTGAACGATGAGCTTCACTGGAGCCGTGGAAAATGCTGTCTGCTGATGGTTGTCGTGATGCTGGTGATCGGAACGGCATCCTCTTTTGGATATGGTATCTGGGACTCTGTGAAGATCCTTGGTATGCAGTTTTTGGATTTCTTTGACTTCCTGACCAACTCGGTCATGATGCCGATTGCAGCACTTGCTACCTGCATTCTGATTCTGAAAGTCGTCGGATTTAAAAGAATGGATGCGGAGATTGAACAGTCATCTGATTTTAAACGCAAGAAATTATATCATTTCTTCCTGAAATATCTGGCATCCGCCTGCGTTATCATTATCCTTCTCAGCTCCATTGCAAATGTACTGGGATGGATTTCGATGTAAAACAGAAAAACTTTGTCGAAAGACCGGTTAAGCATTGTAATACTAGCCGTTTGGCTAGTGTACAATGCTTTTTTGATTTTATATAATGGTTATAGAATTGCGAAAGTTATTTTTCAACGGAGCAATTTGCAGGAATCAGTCAGGAATGAAAGATAAAAAAAGAAAACAGGAGGAAGATATGAGAAAACGAATTGCAGCAGGATTACTTGCATTTGCACTTGCATTTACCGCAATGGATTTTGGTGGTCTGGTAAGTATTCAGGCAAATGCAGCAGGACTAGTACAGGTTACTGAAGAGAACCAGAGTAATTTTCATTTAAACGGAGATTATGCAGGATATTATGCGATCGCAGATAAAGAAGATCTGCAGGCATTTGCGGCAAAGGTCAATGCCGGAGAGAAAGACATCAATGCAGTGCTGACGGCGGATATTGATATGACAGGCGAAGACTGGACACCGATCGGGGATACCGATAAGGGTTATACAGGAACCTTTGACGGAAACGGACACAAGATCAGCAATCTGGTCTGCGAGCGGACAGGAGACAAACAGGTATCAGGATTGTTTGCAGTGCTGATGGAGAACAGCGTTGTCAAAAATCTTGGAGTGGAGAATGGTGTGTTCACATCGTCAACGAGCGCGGCCGGAGCGATTGCGGCAAAAAGCAGGCTTGGAAAGGTGATCAACTGCTGGAACAACGGAAAAGTAACAGCTCATGATTTCGGCGGCGGCATTGTCGGAAGTTCGCAGGGCTGGATCGAATCATGCAAAAACAGCGGATCGGTAAAGGCAACGTGGGGCTGGGGACGCAGCGGAGGTATCGCCGGGGAGCAGGTCTGTGATATGAACAGCTCAAAACAATATGTAAGAACCTATATCAAGTATTGTTATAATACCGGAACAGCAGATGGATATTATGCCGGCGGTATAGTTGCTTATCAAGGCTATAAGAATCAAGAAGCCTGTGATATCATCTCCTGCTGGAGCGATGCAGTCATGACAGGAAGTATAACAGGTGGAATTGTAGGGAGTCTGGACAAGGGTGACACAATTCAGAACTGTGTTTTTAATACCGATCGTTTTAAGGGACAGGTTTATAATAAAAATCAAAATGGAAGTGTCAAAGATTCAGAAGGTATGACAACCGCAGAGTTTGCATCCGGAAAGGCGACCTGGGTGTTAAATGGAAAGGATAATTCTCTGGCTTCACAGGCAAAGTGGTTCCAGAATCTTGAAGAAAATCCGGATGCTTATCCTGTAATGGATGGCACACATGGAAAGGTTTATTATCTGGAGGAAAACGATACTTACAGCAATCATCCGGGAAGTATGGAAAAAAATGAGATTTCACTGGTATCCGGTACCCAGATTGAGCGGACAAGCGATAATCTGTCTGAAACAAAGCCACTGTCTCTGAAAAAAAACGAGGTTTTTAACTGGAAAGGGGACGGAGCAATAGAGGTCGACTATTATCTGGATGAAAAGGCACAGATACCGACCACGGCGGAAAACAGCGGAGCTGCTAAAAAAGGCGGAGCACCGGCACTGCCGGGACAATATTATGTAAAAGTGACGGCTCTGGAAGTGGAAGATTTTTATCAGGAAACTTCAGAAATCTTTTCCTATCAGATCAACTTCGATGCCGAAATCCAGATGGAAAAAATCGCAGGCAGCAAAAGCATAGATTATGCTTATACCGGAAATCCACGGGAACTGTCCTTTGAAAAAGGAAGAAAAATCACCTGGAGCTGCGAGGAAACACCGACATCCGTAAAAACCACTTATTATAAAGATCGCGGCAGCGTGCTGACAAATGCAGAAAATGCCGGTGCACTTACCGAAGGCGGAGCGCCGGCTGATAAAGGCGATTACTATGTAAAAGTAGAAATGACTTTCCGTGAAAAATATAAATCAGAATCGGATTATCTGTTATATAAAATTTCGGACGGAGAAATTGAGGTAACTATGGATGGACATTCCGAACCATATGTTACTTTGACAGAAGCATTTCGTGATACAGAGGGAAAAACAGCACAGATGAAGCTGTTGAAGAATATTGAATCGGTACGGGAAGTGGAGGTAAACAGTGGAAATCTGATTCTGGATCTGAATGGATATCGTCTGCAAAATTTAAAGAGGACCACTCTGAATCAGGATGCTTCTCTTAAAATTACAGACAGCAGTGAAACGCAGACGGGTGTATTTTACGGTACGTTGCTAGTAAGAAGTAAAAATATAGAGTTTGCCGGCGGAATTTATGAAAATCAGTCGAACAGCTATTTTGTGTATAACGGTGCGAAAATTAAGGTGAGCGGTGGAAAATTCGATCGGGTTTCAAAAGAATGGGCAGAACTTGGAGAAGAGCTTTGTCTGGTGGATAATGAGACGAATGAGAAACAGCCATATGCCGAGACAAGCTGTACGAATGTGCATGTCGAGGCGTGTAAGAAACATGATTATGAGCAGGATGTGCAGTACTGCGTGTGGTGCCATAAGAAAAATCCGGATTTCCAGGGTTATGTTCGGATCACCGTAAATGGAGTAGAAACTTATGTAGATACACTGAAAGAAGCGTTACAATACGCAAATGGCAAAGAAGCAGAGATTACCTTTATGCAGTCAATGGAAAATACGGGAAGTCTTCCGACTCTGAAAAGTGGAAAAATCACTCTGGATTTAAATCAAAAATCTCTGACAGCGAAAAGTGTTGACCGGATCTACATAGACGGAGCAGAGGTTACGGTAAAAAACGGAACCTTTGATATTGTAATAGCACAGAGGAGCGGGAAACTGAGAATAGAAAGCGGTGATTTCAGACAGATCGGCTATTGGGACAGTTATCAAAACAGTATAGAAATGACCGGCGGAAATTTTCAGAACATCGTATTATATTCAGGCAGTGCAGAAAATATGCTTCCGCAGGGTTATGCGTTCTACAGTACGGAAGATGGACGCTTTCTGAGCAGAAAAGAAGTACTTACTCAGAGTGATCTGAAAAATGTGGAGGTTCGAAATACAGGTATGAGCTGTGAGACACTTCCGCAGATTTCCGGAAATGTAGAACAGACTTTGCAGGAGTATACCTTAATTCCGGGCGTGATCAGGGCAGATACCGGAAACGGAGAAAGTACGCTGCTGGAAGGAACCTGGAGTTTTACGGAGAAAGAAAATCTGGAAGTGATACCGGAACTTGGAAAAAGATTGATATGCGATCTTGTTTTTACACCGAAAGATGGAAATTATCCTTATTATGTAGTAAAAGGTGTAGAAGTTCATGTTGAGAAAAAGACTCCGCAGCAGACTGCATTTCATGAATCGGCAAGTTATATTTATACCAAGGGTTCTGGCACGGTATTTGTGGATCTGCGGGCAAAACTCCCGGCGGACAAAAAGGAAGATTATTATTCCTATTCTGCAGCAGGGGATGAGCAGATTTTTGATGATTATGAGATTACGCGGAATGGACAGTTAAATTATAAAGTGAAAGATTTTACAGACAGGAGCATGATAGGAAAAACAGGCACAATTCATGTAAGGGTAACAATGAAAAATTATAAGGATGTTTCTTATGACTTAACGGTCACACTGACAGATCAGAAAAAGGTTGTTCTGAAAGCAGGCAGTGAAATAAAAGTTTTACAGGATCGGAAACTTACTTACGGAGAAACATTATCCAATCTGCAGCTGAATCTGGAAGGGAAAGAAAAAGCAGTCTTTGTTGAGCAGGGAACGGATACGCAGATTCCCGGAACGCTTGCATGGAAAGACGGAACACAAAGACCGGATACATCCGTGACAAGTGCAGAATGGATCTTCACGCCGGATGATGTGGCATATGCAAACACAGAAGGCAGCACAGCGATCACGGTAGAGCCAAAAGAACTGAAAGCCTTAGCGGCAACGGCAGATGATAAAGTATATGACGGAACCGCGTATGTCAGCTTCAGTGATATTGTTCTTGAGGGCATTGAAGAAGGAGATGAAGTTTCGGCAGACATCGGAACGATCCGCGGGACTTTGAAAGATGTAAAAGCGGGAAATTATACTTCGGTAACTTTGCCAGAGCTGAGATTAACCGGAAAAGACAAGGAGAATTATATTCTTGTGCAGCCGACAGACGAAATTCCTCTGACAAAAGCGGTGAATGTGGCAAAAAGCAGTGGGCTTCAGATCGAAGAACAGAATAAAAGTTACTTATATTTAAAGGATCAGGAAGAGCGGATCAGTCTCAGGGAAATCCTCCCGGTGGACTGCGGGAATGCACAGTATGCTGCACCGGAGATGACCGGAAACATGGAATATATCACAGAACCGAGTATAGCAGACGATATATTATCTTATACAGTGAAGCAGGGGGCACTGGACAGGAAAGGAAAGATCCAGATCAAAGTTACGACTGAGAACTATGAGGACTTTGTGATCACCTTCAATCTGGAATGTAATGACCAGACACCGGTCAGATTACAGGAAGGAACAGAAGTAACCCTGAAAAAAGATACGCTTACTTACGGTGGTCTTTTGTCGGCACTGGAGTTTTCGGAAGCAGAATTTGTGGACGGAGAAGGAAATACAGTGGAAGGAACGCTTGCGTGGAAAGATGCCACACAAAGACCGGATACATCCGTGACAAGTGCAGAATGGATCTTTATGCCATCTGATGAGGCATATGCAAATGCAGAAGGCAGCACAGCGATCAAAGTAAATGCAAAAGAACTTACGGTAACAAAGGCGACCGCCAGAAACAGGAAATATGATGGAACAAATCAGGTTGCCATCACGGAAGTACTGCTAAGCGGTATGCTGGAAGGCGATGAAGTGAGCGTAGATCTGACGGATCTTCATGGAACGTTAAAAGATAAAAAAGCAGGAGAATATACTTCAGTAACATTACCGGAACTGACGCTTGCCGGAAAAGACAAAGCAAATTACAGGCTGGTACAGCCAGTCACAGAAATCCCTCTGACAAAAACGGTGATGATCGAAACACCGGAGACACCACAAAAACCGTCAGATCCAGGTGAAAAGCCGGGAACTTCTGAGCCGATACAGAAGCCATCGAAACCAGAATATCTGAAAAAAGGAACAAAGTTCATAGGACCGGACAAAAATCAGTATAAAGTAACCTGTGCGGACGGAAAGACATTTACAGTGGCATATCTGAAACCGAAAAAGGGTGTCAAAGGAACGGTAAAAATACCGGACAGCATTACCGTAAACCATGTTACTTATAAAGTTACAGAGATTGCAGCAAATGCTTTTAAGAATCAGAAAAAGATCCGAAAAGTGGTGATCCCGTCAGGCGTGAGCAAGATCGGTAAGCAGGCATTTTATGGCTGCAAGAACCTGAAAAATATCACGATCAAAACGACAAAACTGACGAAGAAAAGAGTGGGAAGCAAGGCATTTTTCGGCATCCATGCGAAAGCAGTCATCAAAGTGCCGAAGAAAAAACTCTCTGCTTACAGGAAGATGCTGAAAGCACGCGGAGTCACAAAAAAAGAAAAAGTACAGGCGATCAAGGTAAAATCTAAAAAAGCATAAGATAAAAAGACTTGGGCAGTGTGTGCCGGAGATGCGGAGATGATTTCTGGTACTCACAAATGCCCGGAAAGGATTGGAACTATGCAGGGAGCAGAAAACACAGAAAAACAGCAACTCTCCGCCTCATTGAGAGCACGTATGTGGGAATACCGTATTATCAGTGTGATCGTTTGTGCATTTTCTTTCTGGATCGCATCAAAAGGGAACTGGAATAAGATCCCGGTCAGCATAGCAACGGTTGTCCTGATCATTGGTATTGCAATCTGGATGCTGGGATCGCCGGATGATTATAACGGTTCAACGGATATCTGCAGTATGATCGCCATGGATTGTCCGAGAAAGATTGAAGAATTTTATGAGGCCTACAAAGATGTCCGCACGCCGCTTGGCTCTGCTTATCTTGTTCAGTTTTACACGATGAAGCAGCCGGCTCTGATGTTCGGACCGGATAAGAACGGAGATTTTCTCTATTTCTGGCTTTCAAAAGACGGGAATATCGGTTATCTTGGCTATTCGTTCATGACCAGTATGATAAAGGGAAAATATAACGATCCGGTATTTCCGGCAGAAGAGGATTTTGGCGATAATACAGCAGAATATGTCTGCTATCAGTCGGATGTGCTTCTGATGCAGAAGCAACTGAAGGAGAGCCTGGAGCATTTTGTGAAAACAAAACAGGTTTTGGAAATTCCGCAGTCCCGCCCATCGGAAGTCTATACTTTTACGGAGGATTTTAAACTGACCGGTCAGCATTTTGATCTCTGTGACAGCGAAGGAAACCGTGTTTTCGAAATCGAAGGAACGGCTCCGCTGCGTACACTTTCTGTTTATGACGATCAGCATAACGAGATCTTTAAAATGACCAAGAAGATCGTAAGTGTACTGCCGATCTACCAGTTTTATTACCTGGGTGAGCTTTACGGCACGCTGGAGAAGAAATTTGTGCTGGTCAAAGATAAATTTGAGATGAAGGTCAAAGAAGGAAAACTGGAACTGACCGAATATGCCGGTTCGATCGGCCATAATTTCTGCGTAACCTTAAATGGCAAAACGCTGGGAACAATCCTGGACAACCTGGATCTGAAAATGGAAAATATCGTTTTTGACAATGCAGTGATCATTGCATATGAAGAAAAATATCTTCCGCTGCTTGCGGCAATGGCGGTGATGGTGGCACGCGAACTTGCACGGGATCGCAGTTAGGAGGTGTGAATGAAAGAAAAAGCAAAGATAAGAAAAGCGGTGTATATCGCAGTGATGTGGTGTATTCTGGCAAGTGTTCTTTTGGGATGCAGAAAATCTAATGTCGAGTCCTATGCATCTGCAGAGGAAGCAAAGCAGGCAATGAGTCAGTGCCGGACATTTCTGGTAGAAGGAGATCTGGATGAGGTCAACCAGGAGGGGAATATCCTTGCGGACGGGAAAATAGCCGGGCGGTTAAAAGAAACAGGTATTCTCAATACGAAATGGACGGTATCGGTCGATGGAAAAACCTGGTTCTGGATGAAATTTGTGACTGATGAGCCGATCAATAACATCGATGGCGTGATTGCCGGGACAACCTATGGTTATTATGATGAAAACAATCAGTGCCTTGGCTATGCACAGAAGCGGTTGTTCGAGAACGAAAATCTGGAACGTGAATATTATCTCGTATTTATGGATGCAGACGGAAATCCCAAAGATTATCTGGCAGAAGAACGCGGAGAGGAACTTTACGATTACGAGGGCAATCAGATCGGCAGCGGAAAAGCAGATCTCAAGGGTTATATTGGGGAGAAATGCTATTTCGAAATTGATACCGAAACGGGTGTATCTGTGGATGCAGTGGATAAAATGGCAATGTATCTCCAACTGTTTAGTAAATTTCCAGGGTCAAAAGCCTGAAACCACGATGTGCTTGCACAAGAGTGGTTTTATGGCTTAATGACCCGCCCCGATATGAGCATAAAAGTGGAGCGTAAGCTTCACGATATGCGAATATTGGGTAGAATTGTGAGAGTACGAAGTACGGAACAATTCGTATGGCATCTTTTGACCCCAACATTATTTTATACATTTAAGGAGGAATCTACTATGATTACCTGGAACAACCTGGATACACTGGAAGCATTTAAAAATCTTTCAAAGGCAGAGCGTGTAAATATCGCAGAGGCAATGTCTGGAGAAAACGGTGCAGAACGTGTGAAAACATACAGCACACCGATGGCAGAAGGCCTTGCGTATAATTATGCTGCAAAGCAGGTAGATGACAAACTGCTGGACGATCTGCAGAAACTGGCAGATGAAGCACAGCTGACTGAAAAATTCGAAGCACTTTACAATGGTGAAGTTATTAACACCGGAGAGAAGAGAATGGTTCTTCATCACCTGACACGCGGTCAGCTCGGTGAGGCTGTAAACGCTGACGGCACAGACAAACGTGCTTTCTACAAAGAACAGCAGCAGAAGATCGCAGATTTTGCAAACAAAGTACATGCCGGAGAGATCACAAATGCAGCAGGTGAGAAATTTACAACCGTTGTTCAGATCGGTATCGGCGGCAGTGACCTCGGACCTCGTGCAATGTATCTGGCACTGGAAAACTGGGCAAAGAAAAACGATACCTTCAAGATGGAAGCAAAATTCATCAGCAACGTAGACCCGGATGATGCAGCAGCAGTTCTGTATGGTATCGACGTAGCACATTCCATCTTTATCCTGGTTTCCAAATCCGGTACAACACTGGAGACACTGACCAACGAGTCCTTCGTAAAAGATGCCCTGAAAAACGCAGGACTGGATGCTTCCAAACATATGATCGCAGTAACCAGCGAGACATCTCCACTGGCAAAGAGCGACGACTATCTGGCAGCATTCTTTATGGATGATTACATCGGCGGACGTTATTCATCCACATCCGCAGTAGGCGGAGCCGTATTATCCCTGGCATTCGGACCGGAAGTATTTGAAAGATTCTTAAACGGTGCAGCAGAAGAGGACAGACTCGGAACAGAAAAAGACATCAGAAAGAATCCGGCAATGCTGGATGCACTGATCGGCGTTTATGAGCGTAACGTACTGGGCTATCCAAGCACAACAGTACTGCCATACTCACAGGCACTGAGCCGCTTCCCGGCACATCTGCAGCAGCTTGACATGGAGTCCAACGGTAAATGCGTGAACCGTTTCGGTGAGAGACTTGACTATGTAACCGGACCGGTTATCTTCGGTGAACCGGGAACAAACGGACAGCATTCCTTCTACCAGCTGCTCCATCAGGGAACAGACATCATCCCACTGCAGTTCGTAGGCTTCAAGAGCAACCAGATGAACACAGACGTAGTGATCCAGGGCAGCACAAGCCAGCAGAAACTGTGTGCAAACGTAGCAGCTCAGATCGTAGCATTTGCATGCGGAAAAGAAGACGAAAACCGCAACAAAAACTTCGAAGGCGGCCGTCCGTCCAGCATCATCATCGGCGAACAGCTGAACCCGGAAACACTGGGAGCACTGCTTTCACACTTCGAAAACAAAGTCATGTTCCAGGGCTTCGTATGGAACGTAAACAGCTTCGACCAGGAAGGAGTACAGCTCGGTAAAGTACTGGCAAAACGCGTACTGGCCCACGAGACAGACGGAGCACTGAAAGTACTCAGTGATCTGATGAATATTTAATCTCAGAACAAAGTAAAAATATATTTGTGTTCAGAAAAAACCCAGGTGAGAATATTCGGTTCTTTCTGAGCTTTGGATTTAGCAGAAAAAGCAGGTGTGAAAAATATCTGCTTTTTCTGTTATAATTATTATGGCAGAAAAATACTGATTGGAACAGATGGACGACAATATCAGGGAGGAATGAAGAATGTGGGATTTTTAGACAAATTCAAAAAAAGAAAAAAATATAAAAATGCAAGAATGGAAGTAGTATACGCATCGCCGGAAGTAATGAGTAGAGAAGTATATGCATCTCCGAGACCGGTTTCAAGTGAAAACAATCCGATAGCAGGAAAGTATCCTTCTATGCATTATGCTAAGAGACAGAAAGTGTTCTGTCTATATTGTGGCGGAAGATTAAAATCGCAAAGCCAAATATGTACTGTTTGTGGAAAAGATAATTCAGAAAAGGGGGATTCGGGTGTTACAGAGCGGATATGCCAGAACTGCGGAGCGGGTATTCCATGTTTATCAGTTTACTGTTCTTTTTGTGGAAGGAAACTATAAAGATTATGGAGCAGATGAGATGTTATTATTCGTTACGTTCCTGTGTATGGGAGATTACACTGGCATGTTGTTTTTCCTGTAAATACTGTGGATCAAGAGCCGGAAGAGCACGGGAAAATGAATTGTCAACAGAGGAATGTTTAAATGTGGCAAGACAGATTGCGGCTATGGGCTGTCGTCGTGTTTCCATGATCGGCGGAGAAGTCTTTATGCGACATGACTGGAAAAGAATTGTAAAAGAATTAACGGATCGGGATGTGCAAGTGTCGATCATCACAAATGGCTATCTGTTTTCCGAGAAAATGATATCGGATATCAGAGAATTAAACATAGAATCCATTGCTGTATCTCTGGATGGCCCGCAGAAAATCCATGATTCTTTCAGACAGGAAGGAAGTTTTCAAAGAGGTCTTCGCACAATAGATGTGCTGACTGGAAATGATATACCGGTATCTGTGATCACTACTTTACATAGCAAAAATGTTTCACACCTGGAAAAAATGTATAAAATCCTGAAAAGAAAAAAGATTTTTGCCTGGCAGCTGCAGGCCTGTTCGCCGATGGGTAACGCAGCGGAAGGGACTTTCTCAACAAAAATTGATTTCAGAGAGGTCATACATTTCGTGGAAAAGCATTTTGATAATCCATACTTTGCGGTTGGAATTGCGGATAACATTGGATATTATACAGAAAGTGAAGGTTACCTGAGAGGAAATACCAGTGGAGAAGGAGTGTTTACGGGCTGTCGGGCAGGATTGACCAGCATTGGCATTGACAGTGTAGGAAATGTTCGTGGATGTGAGTCCATGTACGATGAGGCTTTTGTTGAGGGCAATTTGAGGGAACGGTCCCTTGCTGATATATGGAATGATCCAAAATCGTTTACTTATAATCGTCAATTCACTTTGGATCATTTGGAAGGCAAATGCAGAAAATGTAACTATGCAGAAAGATGTGCGGCAGGATGCAGATCCTACAATTATTTTTCAACTGGAAAATTGTATGAATCTCCATATTGTGCACGACACTGAAAAAGAAATACATAAAAGAAGATTCCAGAAATGAAAAGTTTCTGGAATCTTCTTTTTGTTGGAATAATATACTGATACTAACTTTCGTAGAGTATTCTACTCTGCGATTTTATCATTATGGGGTTTTATACCAAATATCTACTTAATTTTACAAAACGTCACTTAAAATGTCAATATATGTGGCAATAAGTTTTGGTTATTTTGCTAATAAATACAATATTTTTTCAAGAAACTTTGTCTGGATGTGAAAATTAGAAAAAATGTATGTGCATTGAATCAGAAAATCCTGCTTTTGAAATATTATTTTTTATATTATATGGATATTTGCCGTCAAAATATCCGTCAAAGAAAGGAGATATGATTTATGTCGAGAAGAGGAGAAAATATTTACAAGCGTAAAGATGGCAGGTGGGAAGGCAGATATATCAAAGGATATGCACCGGATAAAAAAGCAATTTATGGATATGTCTATGCGAAATCATACCGAGAAGTAAGAAACCGGATGGTCTTTTTGAAAAAAGATATAAAAAATGAGCATTTGCAGATATCGAAGTATAAAGAAGGCAGTCTTTTGTTACAGAACATAGCAGAGGACTGGCTTATTTATATGAAACATCAGATAAAAGATTCCACCTATATAAAATATCGAAATATGATTCAGTCCTATATACTTCCCGGAATCGGAACGTATCCGATCCAGGATTTAACCGCGTATCGTCTTGATTTGTTTTTTATGGATCTGTTGCAAAACGGTGGGCAAAATCATCAGGGACTGTCTGCAAAAACGGTTTCAGATGTCCTGTCTCTGGTCAGAAATATGTTTCGTTATGCAAAGGCAAAAGGTGTGGCTGTGCCGTGTGATGCAAAAGAAATCATGATAAAACAAAGTACCGGAGAATTTCGCATTTTCAGTGTTCATGAACAGGAAAAATTATGTCAGTATTTATGTTCTCATCTTTCACTTAAAAATATAGGGATTCTGTTATGCCTTTATACAGGATTACGAGTCGGAGAAATCTGTGCATTGCAGTGGAAAGACATTTCTTTTACGGAAAATACGATTTATGTACATCAGACACTACAGCGATTACAGATAGAAAATGCCACAAAGCAACGCACAAAACTGGTCATTACCGCACCGAAAAGTCTGTGTTCTATCCGTACGATCCCGATACCGGAGGATATCGTATGTCTCCTGAAAAGTGCAGTTCCAGAAAAATATGGATATTTGCTTACCAGCCAGGAAAACTGCTGCATTGAACCAAGAACGATGCAGAATCATTTCAAACGCATATTAAAGGAAACCGGGATTAAAGAAACAAATTTTCACACACTCAGACACACTTTTGCGACTCGCTGTGTGGAAGCAGGTTTTGATATCAAGAGCTTAAGTGAAATTCTCGGACATTCCAGTGTAAATATTACGATGAACCGTTATGTACACCCAACGATGGAACTGAAACGTCAACATATGCAGCGTTTGTCCTGTCCTTTCGCCGTCAATTCAAACCGTCAGGATGGCTCAAATTAATTGAAAGAAGTAGTGATTTTGTATTTTTTCGCAGAGTAGAATACTCTGCGAAAATAAAATCAAAAATATGTTTTGGTGAAATTAGAAGATGGATTGAATCTATTCCTATTCTAATACATAAATGTTCTGAACATATGAAAGAAAAAGGTGCTAAAAATTAAAAAAACATAATATTTTCATAATTTTCGGCACATAAGGGAGGGATAACAACGGCAGATTTCAATATTACTTATGGTATGCTGACAAGTTCCGGGGAGCGAAAAGCCAACGAAGATTTTCTGGACATTCTTATCAGCTCGGATCGTCAGGATTTTATCTTGTGTGACGGTCTGGGCGGACATGGAAATGGGGATGTGGCATCCAGATTTGTGACGGAAACCATAAAAGAAGCCCTGGAAAAGGAAATGAGTGTCGAAGAGAGCATTATGGAAGCACAGGAAAAGCTCCTGGAGAAGCAGAAGGCAGAGCATGCGGAGAATTCCATGAAGACGACCGTGACCTGCCTTGAGCTGTCAGGAAATAAAGCAAGATTTGCACACGTCGGAGATTCCAGGATCTACCATTTTGAAAAAGCAAAGTACGTGCAGAGAAGTCAGGATCACAGTGTTCCGCAGATGCTGGTAAATCGAGGGGATATCAAAGAGAAAGATATCAGGCACCACGAAGACCGAAGCCGTCTGCTACGTGTGATGGGAACGGAATGGGACAGTCCTAAATATCAGGTGGTCGATGATATAAAACTGACAAACCGCAGCAGCTTTTTATTATGCAGCGACGGATTCTGGGAGCTGATTGATGAAAAACAGATGTGCAAACTTTTGAAAAAGGCAGCGGATCCGCAGGACTGGCTTGGAAAAATGGAAGAGATTGTGCTGAAAAACGGAACAGGCACAAACATGGATAATTATTCGGCGATTGCAGTGTTTGTAAGATAAAACGATCGCCTGAAAGGAAAGAAAAAATGATAAGACGATGTAGCAAAGGGCACTGGTACGACACAAGTACCAACAAGGTATGTCCGCACTGTAAGCTGGAAAGTGAAAAGCTTGGAATCGGTATTCAGGATGTGGAAGAAGATGACCGCACGATATCGATTGCGGATGTCGGTTTATCGCTGGGAGATGAGCTGGGAGCCATTATCGGCAATTCAGTGGGAAATCCGATCACCGGAACAGCGATACCGGGCAGCATGGCGAGCGGAGAGGACGATGATAAGACAATTTCCTTTGGGTTTTTCGGAGATACCAGACAGCAGCCGGTGACAGGATGGCTTGTCTGCATGACAGGAAATGAGCGTGGAAAAGATTATCGTCTGCATGCGGGCAAAAATTTTGTCGGCAGAAGTCCGTCGATGGATGTGGTGATGGTGGATGACAAAAAGATTTCGAGGGAAAAGCATTGTTCCGTGATCTACGATCCGAAAAGCGATTCTTTTTATGTGGCGGCAGAATCAGGAAATCTGGTCTATTTAAATGATGAGCTTCTGGAATCTACCGAGAAACTGGAACAGGAAGATAAGATCACGATCGGAGATACAAGTTTTATATTTATACCATTCAGCAGGGGGAAGAGAAAATGGGAAAACGAATAACAGGGATCATTGCAGCGTTTATGCTGGCAGTGCTGGCAGGCTCCGGCATGGTACAGGCAGCTGCTATAGGGACACCGTATGTGGCAGAACAGGCCATCGGTAAAGCACCAAATATGAAAGCTTATGTAACCGGTTCAAAGATGAAAAAAGATGCAGCTGTAACCGGCAAGATCGGTGATATCGAACTTACACAGAGCGGCGATATCAGCACCTTTCAAAAAAGCGGCGAAAAGATGAATTACATCATTTTGATGGATAATTCCGGTTCCGTGAATGAAGCACAGTTCGCAGAGGCAAAAGAGCAGCTGAAGAATCTGAGAAAATCGCTGAAAAAAGGCGATGAGATGACACTTTATACCGTTGGAACCGATAATGCCGGCGGCGAAAAAACACAGGTCTTTACCAGAAAAGTGAAAGGCAAAGACAAAGAGAAAAAAGAGCAGAAAAGCGACTGCAAAAAAATAGAAGAAATTCCGTATCTAAAATCCGCAGATATCAAAACAGTTTTATACCGCTCGATCAATCAGATCTTAAAAGAACAGGCATCACCGGAAAAAAGAACCGTTCTTCTGCTGATCACAGATGGTGAGGACGATTCTCAGGGAAAAGATATCGATAACGTTTCCACAGCAAAGACCGTAAAAGAAGCATCCATTCCGGTATATGGAATCATGCTCAACCGTAAACCGCCAAAATCCGGAAGCTCCGCAGGATCCGATGAGAAGATTTCCTATACAAGAAATCAGATCCTGGAAGAGAAAAACAGCCGCGGTTACTATTATGACTGCAGCGTGGAGGCCACACCGGAAAGCGTAGATGCCGCATTTAACACACTGACTACGTTATGGCAGAAAGAAACTTATGTAGTCAATCTGACCGCTTCCACCAATCAGACAGCAGGCCGTGGAAAACTGGCACTGACGGTGAATAACTCCGCTGTCGGAAAAATTTATGTGGACTATTCTGCTTATGATAAAGACAGCGATGCCCCGGTACTTACCGGTGATGTCGAAGAAGTGAGCAGCAATTCCATCAAATTTTCTATTCAGGATCAGAACGGTGTCAACAACATGGATGCCAATGAGGCAGCCAACTATATGATCCAGACTGTTTCTGACAACGGAGAGGGCAAAGTATGGTCGATCGAATCCATCAATACCGCAGTATCCGGCAATCAGATCACAGTCACACTGACAACCGGCGAGGAACTTTACAATGACAGCTATACGCTGCATCTGACAAACATCCGTGATAAATCACAGGATCAGAATGAGATGGATGTCACCGCAGAGTTTAAGATCACGACCGGTCTGGATGCAAAAAAAGTGGAATTCCAGAACATGATCAAATCTTACTGGTGGATCGGACTGATCGTTCTGGTGCTGATCATCGGTGTGATTATCGTGATCGTGATCCGCAGAAAAAAAACAGAAGTAGTCGGTGTCGATCCGGATGAACTGGAAAAAGCAGACAGCAAGAAAATCCGCCTGACGATTACCGACCGTGCAGGAATGATCAAAGATGTGGAATGGAATGTAGAAGGAAGCCTGTTTGTAGGACGTTCCGATATCTGCAATATTTTCTTTGACGATGACCGTTTATCCAAACAGCACTTTGTTATAGAAGTCAATAAAATGGGCTGCTACATCGTCGATCTTGAATCAACAAACGGAACCTTTGTAAATGGTGTCAAGATCACAAACAGAAGAATGCTTCTTGACGGCGATGTGATCACGGCAGGAAGAGAAAAGTTTGTATTCCATCTTCCAAAACAGCAGCTGGAAACACAGGATGATGTTTCGGAAGAAAACAAATAGAAAAGAGAGGTGGGATCAGACGATGTTTGGAATAAAAAGACGAAAAGCAGTGCAGCCCGAACCGATACCGCAGCCGGTACAGAGCAAACCGGTGATCCGTACGGTTCCGCAGATGACTACACTGGCAAGAAGCTCCGTCGGAAACCGAAATTATCAGCAGGATGCCCTGTATGTCAGTGACAGCAAAATTCTGGCAGCAAATAAAAAGACAAGACTTCTGGCAGTTGTATGTGACGGAATGGGCGGAATGGCAGACGGAGGCAAGGCAAGCCGCACAGGAATCCAGATGATGGTGCAGGGCTTCAAAAATATCGAAAAAGCACCTCAGGTAAACATTCCGGCATTTTTTCAGCAGGGAATCTATGCGATCGATCAGGTGATCAGCAGTTTCCCGAAGGAAAACGGCAGAGGTTCCGGGACAACGATGGTGGCATGTATTGTAGAAGACAATAAATTATACTGGGCATCTGTGGGCGACAGTCGTATTTATATCATCCGTAATCATCAGATGCAGCAGGTGACGCGTGACCACAACTACTGGCTCAGGCTGCAGGAAAAAGTGGCAGCCGGTCAGATGACAATGGAAGAAGCGATGGCACAGCGTCACAAAGAAGCACTGATCAGTTATCTCGGTATGGGAAATGTCTCTTTGATGGACATCAACACAGAGCCGTTTACCATGCAGTACGGTGATATGATCATGCTTTGCAGTGATGGCATAACCAAGACTCTTCCGGATGCCCAGATAAAAAAGATCATCCTGGCAGACGAAGTCAAACCGGCTCAGAAGGCAGAAGCTCTGGTAGAGGCAGCAACACATGCAAATTCACATTCACAGGATAACACTTCCGTGGTGCTGGTTCACTACGAAGAAGTTGATATAAAAAAACATCATTAAAAGAAAAAATAAATGGAAGCACAGAATGTGCAGGAAAGGAGAAACATTATGAATTTATGCAGATGTGAGAACGGACATTTTTACGATAAGGAGAAATACCCAACCTGTCCGCATTGCAGCGGAGGAAGTGCAATAGATGGGAAACCTACGGAAGCATGGGACGATGGCCCTACCGTTCCTATGAATGAAAATTCACCGAAAGTTCAGCCAAATTCACAGCCGACTCAAGGCGGTTTTAATCCAAATCCGCAGCAGACAGCAGGAGCTTTCAACCCAAATCCGCAGCAGACAGCAGGAGCCTTTAATCCGAATCCGCAGCAGACAGCAGGAAGTTTTAATTCAAATCCTCAGCCATTTCCGCCGGTGATGCCGGTTGCAGGAGGCTTTTCCGCCAATGATATGACAATGGGAGTCGATACCGGAGATACTCCAACCGTATCCATGGATCAGATTCAGGGAGGAGGAGACGAGGATGATGATCATACCGTAGGATTTTTTGATGATGTCTTTACAGATACAACAAAAGAAGCAACAAAGGGACCGGTAATACCGGGAATGCCGGCACAGGCATCTGTACAGCATGTCAACAAAGTATCCACACCTTGCGTGGGCTGGCTGGTTGCACTGGGCGGCGAACATATCGGAACAGATTTCCGCCTGAAAGTCGGAAAGAACTTTATCGGACGCAGCCCGAAGATGGACATTGCCCTGACAGAAGACAAGAGCGTTTCCAGAGAACGTCACGCTATCGTTGTATATGATCCGAAGTCAAATATGTATCTGATCCAGCCGGGTGACTCCAGCAGCCTTGCATATCACAACAACAACCTGCTTCTGACACCGGAAAAACTGGAAGCATATGACATGATCACGGTAGGTGATGTCAACCTGCTGTTTATGCCGCTGTGCAGTGCAAAATTCAGCTGGGGAAGCGTGCTGGATGAACTGAAAAAGAAACATGAATAACAGATAAGAGGAAAGAAAATGGAGCGTTTCGCAAAAAAATTCCGGGTAATGGGCAGTATCTGCATTTTGCTGGAGCTGGTCACACTGTTTCTGCCGTTTATGAAACGGGTGCAGGAAAATTATCCGGAGGATATATGGAGCCGACTGGATTACATTCAGGGGGCGATCGGTATATTTATCGGAAATGTAAGAGCGGATCTTCCACAGACCTTTACAATGACGCAGGCGGCATGGATTCTCGGACTGATGGCACTGCCGCTTGTCATTGCCGTCGCAGCGTGCGTATGGGGGATCGTTGGAGATCACAAACAGAGAGTGAGCAGCATTCTTATTTTTCTTGTTTTTCTGCTGGACATCATAATGTTTGCAACAAAAGGAAATTTTCTGCTGCAGGGCGAAGAAGGTCAGTCGTACCTTATGGGAAACGGAAGTATGTATGCACTGATCATTTCAGGAGTCAGTTCCGTATTCTCCGTACTGGCATGGATCGCAACGCCGAAGATTGTCAAAGAAACATCGGATGAGATACCGCAGGTAGCAGAGATCAAACAGCAGCAGGTAGAGGCAAAATACAACGTAATGCTGGAAGAACAGCCGGAAAAACCGCAGGCAAAACAGCAGATGCCGCCGCATGGTGTACTGGTCGGTATCAAAGGACTTTATGCCGGAGCCGAGATCGCCATGAAAGACGGAGAAGAGATCCGGCTTGGAAGAGCAGAAGGAAATCATCTGATCTTTACCGGACAGAGAAGTGTCAGCCGTAACCACTGCAAGATCCGCTGGAATGAAGCAAAACAGAGCTATCTGTTTCTGGACTATTCCAGCAGCGGAACTTACCTGAATGGTTCAAATGACTGTCTTCCGCAGAATCTGGAAATCGAAGTGCCGTGCGGCAGCCAGATCGCACTTGGGAACAGAGAAAATATCTTTTTATTGAAATAAGGGAGCAAAAGTATGAGTGAATTGTGCATGAATTGTTTTAGCGTTAAGGGTGCGTATGAAGTATGCCCTTACTGCGGTTATGTAGAAGGAACTCCTCCAAAGCAGCCACATTACCTTACCCCGGGAACCATCCTGGGGAATCGGTTTATTGTGGGGACTGCGATTGGTGTGGGAGGATTCGGAATTACCTATAAATGTTTTGACATGACCCTTGGTGTCGTAGTTGCAGTGAAAGAATTTTATCCAGCAGGTCTTGTAAACCGTGCACCGGGAGAATCCAGAGTCGGTCTGCTTTCCGGTGATAAAAAAGGTCAGTTTCAGGAGCAGCTCCAGCGTTTCCTTCTGGAAGCACAGAGCGTGGCACAGTTCGGAAAAGCCAAAGACATCGTAAACGTTTTTGATTTCTTTGAAGAAAACGGAACGGCCTACATCGTAATGGAATACATAGACGGTGTACTTCTGAAAGATTATCTGGACAAACAGGGCGTGATCGCTCCGGATGCAGCCATGAGCATTATTATGCCGATTATCGAGGCAGTCAAAAAAATCCACAGCAAAGGAATCATCCACAGGGATATCAGCCCCGACAATATTTTTATTGCCGATGAAAATACCATCAAAATCTTTGACTTTGGTGCAGCACGCTTAAATAACAGCAAAGAAGGCATGGCGGCAGAACCGGTGATCAAAGTCGGTTATTCTCCGCTTGAACAGTATCGGGATAAGAGCCGCCAGGGATTTTATACGGATGTTTATGCCGTAGGAGCCATTCTCTATCAGATGCTGACCGGAGTCAAACCGATCGAATCCACCGAGCGAGAATTTAAAGATGAACTGAAATCACCAAGAGAACTCGGCGTCAAGATCAGTGCAAACACAGACCGTGCCATTATGGAGGCACTGGCCGTCAGACCGGAACTGCGTTTCCAGGGTATCCAGGAATTCCAGGAAGCACTACAAAATAAAAGAATCGCAGAAAATCCAAAAGAAAAACTGAAGAAAAAACGAAGAACCAGAAACTGGGCGATTGCTTTAACAGCAACAGCAGCGATGGCAGTAGCCGTCGGAATCGGACTGTATTCTACCGTTCTGAAGCCACAGGCATCCATCTTTGAAGCCGAGATAAAAAAAGATACAACCATTGTAGTCTGGGTAGAAAACAAAGATCAGAAAAAACAGATCGATGAACTGGTGAAGAATGGATTTAAAAAAGGCACGACTTCTTATCCAGATGAAAATATCCAGAAAATGCAGAGCGAAGATGAAAAAGTCCAGGTTCAGATCGAAGTTAAGAAAGATATGGAACAGGCACTGCAGAAAGCAGACGAACTTCCGAATATGTTCCTGACGGATCATGTGACAGATCTCTCCAACTACAAACTGGTTTCTCTGAAAGAGAATGTCTATGATTCCCTGGATAAAAATGCTTATCTGTTTTTACCGGAAAACGAAGAAATGTTCGGAGAAATGAAGGAAATCCCAACCGGGCTTGACACCCTTCTGCTCTATTCCTGCAGTTTTGAATACAACAAGGATAATACACTGACAGATTCCTGTTTTATGGACCGAACAGACAATACCATTAAACTTTCAGAACTGATCGCAGAAGATCCAAAGAAAGCAACAGAGAATCCGGAGGATTCGAGCATGCTGAACAATCAGTATGCAGCAGTATTAGATGATGACAGTCTGTCAAATGTCCTGCTGCTGAACAATGAGATTTCCTGGAAGAAAGTGGCATCTAAAAAAGCACTTCCGGATGACACGATGATCAGAAATCTTTCTTCCCTTCAGACTCTGCGTGTGACTGCACAGAACGGAACAGAAAAAGACAGCGATAAATATCAGATCAACAAAGGAAAGAAGAAACAGAAAGTTTACGGAAGCAACATTCTTGCGGGAGTTGCTTATCGCAAAATCATGAACAATGCAAGAGACAACAAAGGAGAAGGTGCAAATACACTGAAAGATTACAAGACCTATGTTGTAACGGATGAAGAAGGCAAAATGCTGGTTGAATTTTCAGAGCGTTATGCGATCACACAGGCATCCAGCACCGACCAGCAAACGGCGTGTATGCGTCTTCTGTGGGTTATGTTGAGCGAGGCCGGTCAGACACAGAAAAACCAGCAGGAACAGACAACCTATCCGATCATGCGGAGCGTATTTGAAAAATTCCAGACCTACAATGCAGGTTATGAAGGATTCAGCGAACTGGAGCAGGCCAGAACCCAGTGCATCACAACCGGACCGAATAACCGGGAACTGCTCAGGTTTGTGTCAGGACTTGGCAAAAAACAGAAGGTGGAAGGAATCAAAAAATACACGGACGGTTATGCAGAGAATTAAGGGAGCGTGAGTACTTTGGAAAAACAATTCGAAAAGCCGATGAAATGGTATAAGTTTGTGATTTATTTTCATTTGTTTGCGGTGGCAGTGGGAAATTGCGTATCAGCAATTTCCTACTTTAACGGTGCGATTCACCAGTTAAGTCATTCAGAGTTAGAATGGCTTTATGACATAGCAGGAAGTTTAAAAATACTGGATACATACATGGGAATTGTTTGCATTTTCTTGGTAGTGATGTCGATTATAGCGAGACAAAAACTTGCACATTTTGATGAACAGGGACCGAAGTTATATTTAGGATCAATACTTATCGCGGCAGGTGCTAATTTACTGTATACCGTTTTGAGCTTTGCGATAATACTTCAGGCATCTCATCGGGAATATGGCACTACGTTCAGTGAAAGTGTCCCTGCCATAATCATAGCACTTTCGACATCTGTTGGGATTTGTGTGTCTTGTAGTATTATGTATATTCTCAACAAAATTTATTTTGATAAGCGAAAAGAATATTTTGTCAACCTTGGAACCTCTGTTATACCGGGAGTGAAAAATGTGATTTCACAGCCTCCGAAGAATGAAGTACCGGTACAGCCGTTCTCAGGATCACAGAATGTTCCACCGGTGCAGCCACAGCCGGGAGAAGCCCCACATTATGTGCCGACACAGCCACAGCCGGAAACGAAACAGAAACATGGTGTACTTGTCGGACTGTGCGGTCTCTATGCCGGGGCACAGATCGAGATGAAAGACGGCGAGATGATCACCTTCGGACGGGCAGATGACAACAATCTGATCTTTGCAAGTGAACCAAGAATCAGCAGACATCACTGTATGATCCGCTGGAACGCACAGAAACAAAAGTATATTTTCCGGGATTATTCCAGCAGCGGAAGCTACATCAATGACCAGCAGGACTGCCTGCCGCAGAACCTGGATCTGGAAATCGCCTGCGGAAGCAAGATCGCCCTCGGAAACAACGACAATGTATTTTTATTCCAATAGCAAAAGGAGGAAAAAGAATATGAAGAAAAAAATAGTTGCGTATCTCTTATGTATGGCAATGGGAGTTTCCCTGCTGCCGATGCCGGTTACACAGGCGGCTGATTATGATGCAGTGGTGTATGAAGAGCCAACGACAGAAGAACAGGATTCTTATGTTCAGGTAAAAGGATTGAAAGCATTTGCTGATTGTGACAATGATACAAATACCCCAGACGTAATTGTAGATGGAGATAAGAATACGTATTGGCATTCAGCATGGAAGAAAGGCGAAATGCAGCCTGAGAAACAAGAAGCATATACAGAGATGAGCAAATATAATAACATTATCCTGAAATTAGCTCAAGCATCTACTGTAAAAAAGCTGATTTATGTTTCAAATGGTGAAACATCAAATGGTACAATTTCGAAATGTAATCTATATATAAAGCAGGAAAATGAAGAAGAATTTAAACAAGCAGGAAATGAACCGTATATATTGAAATTTACTCAAGATAGAGCAGAGATTGATTTTGAAACAGCTTTTGAAAATGTTACGGAAATAAAGATAGAAGTTTTAAATACAAATGGGAACCCGAGTAATACGTTTATTTCTGGCAAAGAGTTAAGTGTATTTGATGAGGAAAACACAGAAGCAGTTGAAGTCACAGCAAATGCCGAGTGTTCGTCACAGCAGGGTAATGGAATTAAAAATCTCGTAGATGGAAAAGAAGAAACCGTATATCATTCAACATGGGGTGAGAATAGTAATCCAACTTTAGAAGACGGTGAAGAGTTTGAAGGTAAAGAGATAAATGAAATTATTCGCCCTGAGACAACAACCAACTCAAGTGAATTAATCAAAAATAACAAGATTTATATTCTTTTGCCAAAAGAAGAAAATGTGGCAAGACTTGTTTATACTTCACGTCAAGAAGAGAAAGATGGAAATAACGATGGTGTAAGCAATGGAAGAATTACTGGTGTCAATATCTATGTTTCTAAAGAAGAGAAATCAACATATTCGGAAGTGGAAAACTGGACAAAAGCTTCAGAAGAAACAGTAAGATGGGCCGACAGTGAAAAGGATCAAGTATTTGATTTTAAATCGGAACAAGAAGGTGTGAGATGGATTTGTCTGGAAGTAAAGCATTCTGTCGGAAGTGAAGAAGATAAATTTATCAATGCGGCAGAAATAGCAGTCGAAGTGAAAAAGACAAAATTGCAGAAAGCAATTGAGGAATTAGAAACACTTTTAAATGATGAGAATTATAAAAAAATATTTGAGGATCCATATAGTCCATATAATTATGAACAAAATTCGTGGATAAGCTTTAGCACGGCATATAAAGATGCACAAGAGCTTTTAAATCAAGGAAATATTCCTGAGCAGGATATTAATAAGGTTCTCAATGCAAAGACAAAACTTGAAACTGCAAGGGATAATCTGATTGAAGTGGTGAAGAAACCGATTTTAAATTTAGCGAGTCCAGTGCAAGGAAATCAGTTCCCGAAGGCTGAATTTGAAAACAACGAAGATAACTTTTCCCAGATAATGGATATCAAAACAGTATGGAAAAACAGTGATTCAGAGGATGTAACAAATGAGACAGTTCAAGCTTATAAAGATTATACTGCTGAGATTACATTAAAAATAAAAGATGAGGCGAAAAAGATTTTTAAATCAGCAGATGTAGATTTAAAAATTGGTGGAGTAAGTAAAAGTATTACAGGAACACTGGATGACAAACAAAAAACTTTGAAATTAAAGTATTCATTTTCACAGGGAGAAAATGATCATAAAAATGCTGAAAACGATTTAGTAGAAATAAAAAATCAAATAAGCACTATCTCAGAAAAAGATGAAAATGGTCATTATAAATATGCACCAAAACAATGGGAAAGTTTCTTAGAAGCGAAACAAACAGTAGAAAATATAAATTCAGCAAATACAGATACTAATACGATTAAGGCTGCTGTTAACAATCTAAAAAATGCAAAGGATGAGTTGGATCAACATAAGTTTACTTTTGTAGAGAAAAAAGATGCGGATTGCACAAAAGAAGAGGATGGAAAAGAAGCATACTATAAGTGCAGCTGTAAAAAAGAATATTATTACTATGACGAAGAAACAAACAAATTGAGCGAAATAGCAGATTTTGATCACTGGGGAATCATAGAGTATGATCAGAATCATGTATATGATGATAATGAATTAGACTATCAGTGGGCATATACTACAGATGATAGTGCAACAATTGATAAAGATGCTGCCATTAATTGGATTATTATCGCACCAGATACTGAATGGACATCAGCTATTGCACAAAAAGTAACAGCAGTTCGCTGTATTACAATAGTGAAGTGTAAAAATTGTTCAAAGACAAAAGAAAAGGAAAAACTTATAACAAAAAAAGCTGTGGAAATATATCAGCCTACTTGTACAGCAAAAGGTTCCTATATTTATGAAGTAACTTTAGGGGATTATAGCAAGGACGAGAATGGTAAAAATAAAACAACCGGTATCGAAATCCCAATCACGATGATTGCACATAAGCTTGACACGATCAAGGCAGTCGCCGCAACGTGTGAAAAAGATGGAAATGTCGAGTACTATACCTGTAAAACTTGTGGAAAGTATTTCTCAGATAAAGATGGTAAGAAAGAAATTACAGAAAATAGCTGGGTAGTAAAGGCAACCGATCATCAGATTGTTGAGGAAGTCAAAAAGCAGCCAATGAAAAAGGTAGAAGGACAGTTGGTAAGACACTGCAAAAACTGTGACTATGTAAAAGAAACACTGGCTCTTCCTAAGAAAGAGATTACGATTTATGTCGGTGCAAAAGCAAAAGAGGTACCGAAGGTAGCCAGCACTTATAATACTTCAGATTACAGAATAGCATATGCAAAAACAAAAAATGCCAAAACATATGGAAAGTATTTCAATTTAAAAAATGCAAACAAAACTGGTAATCTGAAAGTAACGATCAAGGCTAATTCAAAAAAACTTTCACAGGTGAAGCTGTCGACTATACCATTGAAGGTAACAGTGGCAGGAAAAGAATATAAAACAAATGTGAAAGTGAAGATAAAAGCTCCGAAGATTACAATTACCAGAGAAGATGTTGAAATTGGAGGAATTAAAGGAATACGATATCACCTTAAATATAATGTAAAGGGTGCAACGAGAGTTAAAATTCGTGTCAAAAAAATAAGTTCTCTTAACAAAAAATTTGACAGTGATATGAGTAATCCTAAGAGTGATGAAAGTAAATGTTATATTACGGCCACAGAATCGGGATTAAAAAAATATGGTAATAAACTCACTTTTGAAATAGTAGCTTATTATGGAAAAAATGTTTCTGAAAAGTTTACAAAGAGAATATAATCCGACCTTTGAAGGAAAGGAAGAAAAGTATGTTAAAAACAAATAAAAATTTAAAGAAAGCAGCAATGATATTAGCTGTATGTGCCACAGTTTTCACTGTACCAACACCGGTATCTGCTGCAAAACCGAGCACGGCAACTGTAAAAAGAGCCTATGAAAAATATGCATCGAAAAAACTGTTATCCAATTCAAAATATCCATATGGAGCATACACTTTGTATGACATTAACCGGGATGGTGTGCCGGAAATGTTTTTTGAATATATGAGCGGTGCAAGATCAGGATTTAAAATCTATACCTACAAAAAGAAAAAAGTGGTAAGTGTAAAATCTTCAACAGGAATCAGCTGTATTTATTATAATTCAGGCAAAAAACAGATCTGCATTTTAACTTCCAGTGGGGCATCTGATAACACTTATACCTGTTATAAACTGAGAGGCAAAAAATTAAAGAAGGTTGTGCAGTATAAGAGTGTTTCATCAGGAAGCGGAATGAAGTTTTATAAAAATAAGACGAGAATTTCAGGAAATCAGTATATGTCTTATGTTGGAACATTTGATAACTGGAATACAGTCAGGGCTCATTAAGAGAAAAGTAAATCGGAGTTAAGTTCCGATTTCAGTAAAAACAGAAAGGAACGAAAGAGATATGAAATTATGCATGGGCTGCATGAATGAGATAGAAGATCATCTTTCTACTTGTCCGTATTGTGGATTTAATGAGACGGCACTTCGTCAGGAATCTTACTATCTCGATCCGGGTACGATCATCGGTGGAAAGTACATCGTCGGACGAGTCCTGAGCTATGGCGGACATACAGTGTCTTACATGGGAATGGATGCAGAAAAAAACAGAAAAGTAATTGTAAAAGAATACCTTCCGAGTGATTTTTCCACCCGCTCGGAAGGAGAAAAAGAAGTCACGATTTATTCCGGAGACGGTCAGCAGCAGTTTGAACAGGGACTGACCAATTTCCTGAATGAGGCAAATCGTATTCAGCATTTGCAGAATATAAATGGAATCGCAAAAGTTTATGACTGTATTTCGGAGAATGAAACAGGTTATGTGATTTCAGAGTATGTAGAAGGACATACATTAAAAGAAATTCTCGAAAACGGAAAACGTTATTCGGCAGAAGAAGCAGCAAACTTTATCCGCAAAATTTTACAGGGCTTAGTGGAAGTACATCGTATGGATATCGTACACTGTGATATTTCACCGGAAACCATTATGATTACAAACTCCGGTGATATCAAGCTGACTGATTTTGGTGCGACGCGTTATGTTACAACAGCAAATTCAAAGAGTCTGTCGATCATTCTGAAAAGAGGATTTGCACCGGAAGAACAGTATCGAAGCAAAGGCGTACGAGGACCATGGACCGATGTGTATGCACTTGGTGCAGTTATGTACTACATGATCACCGGAACAGTTCCGCAGGAATCTGTAGAACGTGCATTATCGGATGATTTAAAAGAGCCGTCAAAGCTGGGAATTTCAATTCCGAAAAATATTGAAAACGCCCTGATGAATGCCCTGAATGTTTATCAGAAAGACAGAACACCGTCTGCGGAAGCATTTCTTGCAGAACTGAACAGCCGGGAAGTAAAACGTATAAAAGTAAAACAGCAGAAAAATAAAACCGGAAAAATTCCAGTCTGGGCAAAAGCTCTGGTAGCCGGACTTGCCTGTGTGGTGGTAGCCGGAGGTGTATATATTGTAAGGAATACACGAAACAGCAGCACTGCGATTGCTACACATGCAATTACTATGGTAGATTTGACCGGACAAACAAAAGAAGAAGTTCAGGATTCTATTGAAGAATTAAAAAAGCAAGGACTGGAAGTAGAAATTAAAACGGAGGATGCTGGCACGGTCTTTGATCTGGATAAACCGGATGGCACGGTAGCATGGCAATCTAAAAAAGCAGGTGAAATGCTGTATGATCCACAACAAAAAGAGAGCAGTACGGAAGAAAATCAGACGGAAAAGACACAGGACAGTATAGTTATTCAAATAAAATGGAATAGTCAAACACAGCTTAGTTATAATGATATTGCTAATATGAATGCTTATGCGATGGCACAAAAATTGCATATTGATACCGCTAATGAAGATCAGTTTGTTGGTGAAGAAGTAAAAAAAAGTGACAAGCATTATTATTATGAGCTGGATTCTATTGAGATATCTGGGAAGAACATCGCAAAAGATGAATTGGAAAAGAATGAAAACAAAGATGAAATTTTAAATTATAATAAAGATAAAGTTAAGATTCATTATTATTATTTAAAAGAGTTTTTCTATTGGGATCATCTGCCTGATTTTGTGGGAGAAAATATTAATAGTTTGGCAAAACAGAAGGTATATAAATATGAAAATGAGAAGAGAACAAAAGTTGGCAGAAAATCATTGGAAAATTCAGGAATGATTGATGATTGCTATTATGCAATTGAAGGACAGTGCGAGAAAGGATACATTGTCGATCAAACGGTGGATCCAGATGAGGAATATGACCAGTCACAACCAAAAGATGAAATATTGACATTGAAAACAGTAGGACATATTTTAGACTACAAAAAAGAAACAGTAGGAGAATTTAAAGAGATTTTAAGTAAAAAGAGTTTTGGAGGATATGGATATGAATATGCAACACAGGGAGATGTACCGGACAATATTACAATACCTGATGATGAAAAAATTTTAAATGTACGTGTATATGATAAGGTCAAAGATCCTAGACATGAAGGTACTCCAGAAAAATATTTTGAATGGAAAGAGGGGGATGCTATTCCAGAGACCTCACATCTATTTTTTGTAATTACTATTGCAGATCCAGTGAATCCAACTCCGAGTACATCTGAAAATGATAACAGCGGAAGTTACAGTGACCCAAGTTCCGGATACGATAACAGCGGAAACTATAGTGCCCCAGGTTCTGTATATCAACCTAATTTGGGTAATAAAAGCGGCAGTAGCGTAGGTAGTTCATTTGATATAAATTAAGGAGAAAAACATGAAACTTTGTTATCATTGTATGTCGCAAATCTCCAATGATAAAGCCTCTACCTGTCCTGTATGCGGCAAGAGTCTAGCTCCTGAGGAGCAGAAGCCGCGTTTCCTGAAGCCGGGGACGGTTCTTGGCGGGAAGTTTGTTGTCGGGTATCATCTTGGTTCCGGTGGTTTTGGCAATACTTACATTGGCTGGGATCGGATTTTGCAGAGGAAGGTTGCGATTAAGGAGTTTTATCCGGAGCAGTATTGCGGCAGGGGTCAGGATGGCCTGACGGTCGTGGTGACGGATGAGAGATTGATTTCACGTTATCAGCGTGGACTGCAGCAGTTCCTTGTCGAGGCAAGGAACGTTGCTGCCCTGCATGATGTGCAGGGTGTTGTAGAGATTTCGAATTTCTTTGAAGAGAATGGAACTGGTTACATTATTATGGAGTATCTGGAAGGAATGGATGTTAAAACGATCCTGCAGAAATCCGGAAATAAGAAGGATTATGAATGGAGTCGAAGAGTTATCCTGACGGTACTTTATACTTTAAAAGAAGTTCATAAAAGAGGGGTGCTTCACCGTGACATTGCACCCGACAATATTTTTGTTACAAAAGAAGGTATTGTAAAGCTGATCGATTTTGGAGCGGCGAAAAATGTTACCGTTATGGACAGCAGCAAGGATGTCTGGCTGAAAGCCGGATATGCACCGATCGAGCAGTACCGCAATACGTTTGAACAGGGTCCATATACCGATCTCTATGCGGTGGCGGCACTCTTTTACCGAATGCTGACCGGACAGAAGCCAGTTCCGGCTGTGGACCGTTTGGAGAAGGATCCGCTGGTTCCTCTGTCTGACATGGGAATTTCGATTCCGCAGCAGGCAGAGATGGCGATCATGGTGTGCCTGAATATCATGCCGGAGTACCGACTCCAGAGTGCGGAAGAATTCATGGAGGCTCTTGACGGTAAGTTCTTTATTCCGGTCTACGAGCCGACCTGGATTTTGCCAAAGGAAAAGCCGAAGGGAATCAAAGCGAAGATAGGTGCTCTGCCGGTTGGGGCAAAGGCAGTACTCTGTCTGCTTGTTATTGCACTGCTCGGCGGTACCGGAATCGGTGTAATGTCTACTTTTCACAATCAGATGCAGACCAGTATGGAAAATGTCCAGCAGGTTCTTATGGTGGATCTAAAAGGCAAGACACGGGAAGAGGCAAATAAAGAAATTGAAAAACTGAATCAGGATTATGGATGGGATTTGAAACTGGATGCAAAAACAACTGTTTTTGATCCTACAAGAGAAGTCGGTTCCATATTTGATCAGTCTATACCGGCAGGAACAGTTCTTTATGATGCTACAGAGAGCGGTGAAGAGAAGAAAAATAAAAACGGATTGACTTACACTAATGATGGTTTACATACGAAAGTGTCCGGTACGATTTATCTGACTGTGTATACGGAGACAATGTATTACAGCGAACTTAAAGGGTTGGATGCTTATACCATTGCAAAAAAGCTTGGAATTGATACACAAGATCAGAATCGTTTTATTCCAAAAGAAAGCGGTGGAGAAAAATATTATGATCTGATTTGTCTTCAGACCAGTTCTGGTAAGATTACAAGTGATGATATCAACAGTAATGATAATAAAAATAAAGCATTTAAATATAGTGATGAGTTAAAGATTTATTATTATGTAACCGATTTCTTCTACTGGAAACAGCTTCCTGATTTTACAGGTTATCAGAGAGTCGATATGATACCGAAACAGCAGCTGTACCGATATAACGATAAAAATAAGAAAAAGAAAGTCGGTAAGAAATCTCTTGAACGATCCAGTATTCTTGATAGAAATTATTATGCAATCAAAGGTGTACATGAAGTAAATGACATCGTTGGTCAGACTATAGCAGCCGGGAAAAAATATGATGAATCAAATCCAGGGGATAAAATCCTGAAAATCAAAGTCATTGGAGAAGTACTGGATTATGAAGGAAAAACGGCAGAAGAATTTGTAAGAGAGTTAGAAGAAAAAGGAATCAATTATTTTATTGTTGAGACAAAATCCGGAGAAGTTGGAGATTTAAGCTGGAAAATTTCTGAAGTGAAAGTTTATTCTGGTGACATGAATAAGCTGGAAGCTGAGGGTGGAGGTAATCCAATAGATTACATTGGCGAAGAAGAAATCAAAAAAGGTGTTTATTTCGAAATTGTGGTCAAAGAGCCGGAAAAAGAAACACCAAGTACTTCAGCACCAAGTAATCGGAGCAGCGGAAGTTACAGTGCCCCATCATCAGGATATGATAACAGCGGAAGTTACAGTGCACCGTCGGCAGGATATGATAACAGCGGAAACAATGGTGCATTTGACGGTGGCGATGATTTTGACGGTGGCAGAAGTGCTGGAGGTAGTACAGGAGAAGCAAGTAACAAATCCGCTAAAAGTAAAAATGAATCGGCAGATAAAAGCACAGATAGAAATTTCAATGATACTATAATGGATGTTTTTGATTACTAACTGCAAATAACAACGCAAAGGGGTGAGAATCAAAGTGGGAAAGCGATTAGTCAATCCGGACAATCTCTGCATGGGATGCATGACGGAATTGCAGTGGCCGGGGATGCCGTGTCCGAAGTGTGGATTTGATATTCGGAAGTATCAAAGGCCGAAAAACAGTCTGCCGCCGTACGAGATTTTGAACGGCAAATATTTGCTTGGCAGAGTCCTTGGCATAGGTGGCTTTGGGATCACTTACATTGCGTGGGATTTTTACCAGGCGAAGCGTGTATGTGTCAAGGAATATTTTCCGAGGGAGATCGCCGTTCGAAATGTCTACGGGCACACGTATTCGGAGCAGCTTTCCGTTTCTCTTTTATGCAATACGGAGACGTACACGCAGCACTGGGACAAGATCCAGTCTGCTTATATGAAAGGACTGGAGGCTTATATCAAAGAGGCAGAAAATCTGTCGCGGTATTATCTGATGCCGGGTATTGTTTCGGTCCGTGATTTCTTTTATGGAAATTCGACGGCATATATTGTTATGGAGTACATAGATGGCATTGATATGAAACAATATGCCAAACTGCGGGGCGGCAGATTAAAGCCGGAGGAAGTGGTTTCTCTGCTGAAGAATGTTCTGAAAGCTTTGCAGGCAGTTCATGAGGACAACATCATTCATCGGGATATCAGCCCGGATAACATTATGCTGACACGAAAAGATATGCATGCGGTCCTGATCGATTTCGGGGCGGCACGTACCTATGGAAACAGCGAAAATGCACCGGTTCTGCTGAAACATGGTTATGCACCGATTGAGCAGTACAAGCGGGACGGAAATCAGGGTCCATGGACGGATGTTTACAGTATGTGTGCGAGCATGTATTTTCTGATGAGCGGGATTCGGATTCCGCCGTCACCAGAGAGGCAGAAACACGACACAGTGCAGCGTCTGCAGGTCATGGGAGTTCCGATTTCGGATGAATGGGATCTTGCCATCTGCAAAGGGCTGAGTATTGAGCCGGAAAACAGGTATCAGTCGATCCGGGAACTGTATCAGGATCTCTATCATGAGTAAGGAGGGCATCATGGAAAATCGTTATCTGCCGGGGATGCTCTACTGGGAAAAAGCGGGACAGACCGTATGGAGAATGTATGACCAGCTTCTTGAAATCAAAGTGCTTGCTTTCCGGGCAAAAGAAGGGCAGCAGGAGCAGCTTTATCAGATGGCACGGAAGCTGGAGAGACTGAATTTGTTAGATGAGCATTTTGTAAAGATTCTGGCAGTCAAAAAGATCGATGCGGACTGGTTTCTGTTGTTTTCTGCAAAAGATGCAGAAGAGAAAAAACAGCAGATACAGGCAGTTCTTGCGGCGAAAGATTTGCAGGAAACAGAGGAAATTCCCGATTTTTCGCAGTACAGAGAACAGGGCAGGACGAAAGAGCAGGTTTTGCCGTGCGGAACGATTCTGAACGGGCAGTATCAGATTTTGGACTGTATCGGGATCGGAGGTTTCGGGATTGTATATCTTTGTCAGGATCTGTATCTGAAACGTCTTGTTGCGGTGAAGGAGTATTTTCCGGAACAGTGGGCGGAGCGGGAGAGTTCGTATGTTTCCGTGAAGTCTTCGGATAAACTGAACGCCTATCGATTTGGTCTGCAGTCTTTTTACGAAGAGGCAAAGATGATGGCAAAGTTCCTGAATACGCCGCATATTGTCACGATTTACGATGTATTTCAGGAAAATGACACGGCGTATCTTGTGATGGAATATTTATCCGGCATCAGCATTGGAAGGGAGATGCGGCAAAGAGAATATAAATCGTATTCCGCAGCAGAATTATCTGAGATCATAAATCCGGTCATGGATGCACTGGAAGCCATGCATGACCAGAGGATTGTCCACAGTGATATCAGTCCGGGAAATATCATGCGTACTTCAAACGGAGATATTTGCCTGATTGATATGGGGGCGGCCAAATATACAAACACTGCAAGACCGGTCTTAAGTGCGGCATTTCTGAAAGTCAACTATGCGGCACCGGAACAGTACCGAACAGCACGACAGGGGATTCCGTACGATGAAGGGCCGTGGACAGATATTTATGCACTTGGCGCCACGATTTATTATCTTCTTACCGGGCAAAAACCACCCGATATCATAAAGAGGCTGGAGGGTAAAAATACAAAACTGTGTTTGCCGAAAAAACCGAGAGTAAAACGTGCAAGACAGTGGCAGACCTTTCTGGGACATGCAATGGAGCCGGAGATCAAAGAAAGAATTGGTTCAATCCGACAGTTCCGGGAAGAAAGTAAGGGGTTATTGAATTAGGGAAAGGAGAGGTTTATATGGACAATATTTTTACTGCACTGGTCAGAAGAAGGACTACAGGTGTCGTGATGGAGTTTGTTCTCTGGTGTATCGTCTGCTTTGCGGCATTGTTATCTTTGATCGCACTGGCGATGGGAGCAGGCAATTTTGTCTGGATTCTGCTGCTTTTAACGGCGGCAGGTCTTGGCGTGATCATGGCATTTCGTTTGAAGGAAGTGGCTCTGCTTTACAGTGTGTGCGTATTTAATGCAATTTTATTTTTGATCCATTATCTGGTTTTCAGTGTGAGTTATGGAGGAGGACCGCAGACGGCATTCAGTATTGTTTTGTTTATCTTAACGTTTCTGCTGTCTCTGGCAGTGGTTGCCTGTGCATTTGTCCAGTTTTTTTCGAGGGTGAATATGGGCACGGTGCTGACAATCTTAGAAATCTGCAATGTGGCTCTGATCATGATCATGCAGATTTTGATGTATGCGGCACAGTATGTCGGTGAAGACGAGTATTATAATATCAATACTTATCACAGAAGCTGGATGAATGCCAAAGGATACTGGATCGGAACGACAGCATTCTGGCTGATTCTGGTTCTTATTGCTGTCTTTTATGCTTATTGTTTCTGGGGTCCGGTAAGCGACAGGGCAGATAAACTCTATGTAAGCAATGGCGGAAACAGAGGCGGCGGCAGTACATATGCCGGATTTCACCCGGGAATGAAGGGAGTCACCGGTGCATATGCGGGACGCACGATTTATCTGGATGGAAGAACTTTAACGATCGGATCTTCGGAGACGGTGAATGTTTATATCCCGGATCCGCAGGTCAGCAGAACACACTGTGCGATACGTTTTAATTCGCAGACGGGATATTATGAGATTCTGGATCAGTCTACGAATGGTGTTTATCTTGGAAATGGTGCAAGGTTATATCAGGGCAGATATACGGCAGTACAGAGTGGAACAACTGTTTTTATTGCATCGCATCAGTTTATGTTGTTGTAGTGTGAGTTAGAAAGGGACAAAGGAGGAAAGAAAACATGAATGGAAAAAAGACAATGAAGGCATGGCAGATGATCGTTGCGGTCGTTTTGCTGGCGGCAATGATGATCACAATCTTTTTACCGGCATTTCATATCAATGGAAAGTCTTTTCGTAAGGCAGTTGAAAAAGTAGTTTCAGGAAGTCAGCTTGATGAGGCGATAGGTGGTCTTACAGGGTACAGTATGGATGACCTTGAGAGTGAAATAGATAAGGCACTTCAGGAAGCAGAGCAGGAGAACAATGTAAAAGTATCCAGCATTTCTGTTGGCAACATTATGATCAAAAGTGCGGATAAATTTTTCGGAACCGATGCAGAAGATGCGGATGATGAAGCGACAGCATCTGTAAAATCAGGTTATAACACAGGACGTATTATTTTCTGGATTATTTATATCGCTGTGATTCTGGTCATTGTACTTGTGATCCTTGGTTTTGTACTTGAGTGGTCAAAATATATTCCGCTTGGAATTACTGCCGGATACAGTCTGGTTGCAGCAGGCATTTTTGGATTTCTGCGGTTTGCAACACCGGGAATGGTTGCAAAAAGCAGTGCATTCAGTGAGCTGTTTTCCCAGATTCCACTTTCAGAATCACTGATGTCTTCCATGGCATCCAAAATGATAGCCTGCTTTTATGGTCCGGCATTTCTGGTAGCTATGATCATCGCCATTCTGAGTCTGGTGTGGAGCGTGGTCTGCATGTTTGTCGGCGGAAGTGAACAGCCAGCCCAGCCGCCAGTGAATCCGCCAGTACCGCCACAGCCGCCGATAGACGGAGTACCTAGATATGATCCGGATTGGGCAGCAAAACAGAGAGAACTTGAGGAGAAGAAGAGACAGGAAGAAATCCGCAGAAGAGAAGAAGAGCGTCTTCGCAGAGAAAAAGAAGAGCTCGAGCGTCAGAAAAAAGAACTGGAAGAAAAGATGAAAGCACAGCAGCAGCCTCAGATGGGACAGGTTGTGTGCATCAAAGGTGTTGCGGTCGGACAGGGATTTTCACTTCCGGAGACTGCAAAGATTGTTGTCGGAAAGAGCAGACAGAACACAAACATGCTTATCAATTCCCCGATGGTGAGCAATGTACACTGCAGCATCCGCTACAAAGCAGCAACAAATACTTATATTGTTAAGGATCATTCAACAAACGGAACCTATGTGAATGGAGCAAGGATTCAGAAAGATGTTCCGATGAGCTTCCCTGCCGGAACAGTATTACAGCTGGCAGATGGCAGTAATGAGATCAAATTAGGTTAAGACTGACAATTCGTTGGACAGAATCCGGCCATTTGTCCTGCGGGACAAATGAGCTGGATTTTGTTATATCAGACAAAACGGGGGAATGGGAAGATGAGAAAAAATCAGAAAGAGAAAAAGGCACTGGCCATTGTACTTAGTGTCATGATTTTGGTTTTTGTGGCAGGTGTCTGCGGTATTTATCTGTACTCGCAGACGGGGGAAAGCCAGGATCAGCCACAGGTAGCGGTAAAAAAAGAAGCGGATTCAGAAACAGATGCGATGCCGGATGCCGGTGTTTACTATTATAAAGATATTGATGAAAAAAACGTTGCATGGGCACAGGAAGATGGTTTGCAGTATGCAGATAATCAGCTGGTCCTGACCATGACAGACGGAGCAAGTGAAAAAGAAGTTAAAAAACTGATCGATCCGTATCAGGGAGATATTGTTGGAAAAATCGAGAAACTGAATATTTATCAGGTGGAGTTTCCGAAAAGCTATTCCAGGGATGAACTGGATGACATGATCGAAGAATTTGGCAACAGTGACAGCGTGGAGAGCTGTACGGTAAACCATGTTCTGGAGTGTGACCTGGAAGCCTTTTATCCAAATGACGAAAAATGGAGAGATGAATGGGAAACGACACCGTCAGGATCAAACTGGGGAATGGAAGCGATCCATGCACCGGAGGCGTGGGACTATCGAGATGAAATGCATCAGGTAAATGTGGGCGTTTACGACAATCAGTTTTATAACCATGATGATCTGAAATTTTACGGAATCCTGGAAAATGCAGATCAGTTAAATAACACACACGGAACACATGTTTCCGGAACTATAGGTGCACTTTTTAATAATGATACAGGAGTCTGTGGTGTTTTTCCGAAAGCGAGACTGTATGGAGCATCCTTTGAAAAAGCAGAAGGAACATATGGAAGTACTATGGGGATGCAGGTAGGTGTTTTTTATCTGGTAGTTGCAAATCACTGTAAAGTATTGAATATGAGCATTGGCTATTATGAGTTGACTTATGGAGCTGCCAGAGGAAATGAAATGGCACAATTAGCAATAAACACACTTGCACAGGAGATGGGAGATTATTTTGCGAGCCTGTTGCCGTACAATGATTTTGTGATATGCAAAGCGGCAGGAAATGATAATTCTACGGAGTCTTTTGTGCGTGCAGATGCAGATGATTCGGATGCAACATTTGGATATATTCTTTACAGAGATGAACAGAAAAGTCGATATCAAAAATATAAACAGAATGAAGACTTCCAAGACCGTATCAGTAATGCAAACAAAGATGGTTGTGTAGAGTCAAATGATTTTATTACTGCGATCACAAATCCGGAAGTCAGAAGCAGAATACTGGTTGTTGGTGCGGCAGAAAACCTGGGAAACGGGCAGTACAAGGTCGCTGATTTCAGCAATTGTGGAGATCGAGTAGATGTGGTAGCTCCCGGTGTGGATATTGACAGTACAAAAGAAACAAATGATTATGGAACATTAAGCGGCACTTCCATGGCAACGCCGCATGCGACCGGTGTTGCGGCAATGTGCTTTTCAATCAACAAAAACCTGACGGGTGCACAGGTTGTTGATATTATTAAAAATACTGCGGAAGGCACTCTGGAGTATACGAACAACAATGGATCAAAAAAATACCACTATGGAATGCTCAATGCACAGGCGGCAGTGGAGCGGGCACGCACCATGGCATCGGGTCAGGAAACCAATCATACCGGAGAAACAAGCGGAAGACAGAATTCGAATGTTACAAGGGATGTGGTAATGGTTCTTGATAACTCCGGAAGTATGGCCGGAGATCCGTTAGATCAGACAAAACAGGCTTCACAGAAATTTATTAACACGGTGTTTGAACAGGATTCCCGTGTTGCACTGGTAGGCTATGAGAATAGTGCTTCGGTATTGTCGGAATTATCGGAAGACGAAGCGGATCTGACGGATTCTGTGGATGCCATGGAGGCAGGCGGCGGAACGAACATGTATGCCGGACTGGAGAGTGCAGATCAGATACTTTCGGGCAGTACGGCAGACCGGAAGATCATAGTGCTTATGTCAGATGGTCTTCCGAATGATGGACCTAATGAGAATGGCAGTTATGAAGATGCACTGATTACTTATGCGGAAGAATTGAAAAACAAGGGATATTATGTTTATACGCTTGGATTTTTCGAAAATGTGTATGGAGGTGAATTAACCGGTGCACAGAATCTGATGGAAAGCATGGCAAGTCCGGGCTTACATTACGAAGTGAAAAGTGCGGATGATCTGATCTTTTTCTTTGAAGATATCGCAAATCAGATCGGCGGACGGGAATATGTTTATATCCGTATTGCGTGCCCGGTGGATGTGACGGTTACAAGCGGCGGCGAGACTCTGTCATCCAAAGTGGATTCTGAAAATACAAGAACATCTTTTGGTGCCCTGACCTATGAAAATACAGAACAGCTGTCGGAAGACAGTGATAATGAGAACGATTTCTCACAGTTTTATTATGATGACGAATACGACGAGACAGCAAGAGAAGACCAGGTCAAGGTTCTGCGTCTGGATCGAGAGAAGAACTATGATATCAAGATAGACGGTTATGCGGATGGAACGATGGACTATACCGTAAAATATCAGGATGCACAGGGAGAATACACGGATACCAGAGAATTTCCGTCGATACCGGTCAATGCTTCCATGCAGGCAACATCCAGTACCGGTTCTTCGGATACCACTTATCTGGAAGTGGATGAAGACGGTGACGGAAAAACAGATAAGACCTACAAAGCGAAATCAAATCAGGCGATGGAAGAAGTGAAAGATCGCACGATCCTGTATATTCTGATCGCGGTCATTGCGGTTCTTGTGCTTCTTGTGATCATTCTGATCGTGGTTCTGGTTGTGAGATCCAGAAAGAAAAAAGCAGAACGTGGGGAGAATGTTGGATACGATACGCTGCCGGCAGGATATATCTGCGGAGTGTTCGGAAGATTTGAAGGCCAGGTATATCCGATGGATTTGGGCCAGGAATGTGTGGTTGGACGAAAAGCAGACTGTGATATTCAGATCATACATGGTGAGATCAGCCGTATTCATTGTGTGATCCGGATGCTTCCGGACGGGGTTTTTGAAGTGACGGATTATTCTTCCAACGGAACATTCTATAATAATCAGAAGCTGAAAAGAAAAGAGCCTTATCGTCTCCCGAGCGGAGCAATCCTGGCACTTGGAGATGCAGATAATGTATTGGAACTCAGGCGGGAAGAGAAATATAGAGTAGATAACAGGTAGAAGCGTGAATATGGTTACAGGGGCAGGGTTCTGCAGAAAGTGGAGAAGGAAAAATGAACAGAAAAAGAGAGGATGAAAACGGGCAAAAGCAAAAAAAGAAAAAAATCGGAATTATAGCAGCTGTTCTGCTGGGGGTCTATGTACTGGTCATGGTGCTTATGCTGTTCCTTTTCGGGGGTTCTTCCGGAAATCAGACAAAAAGGAAAACGGTAAAAAAAGAAACTGTAAAAGAAGAAACGGAGGTGCAGGCACAGGAAAGCGAAAGAAAACATATTTCCACATCAAAAGAAGAACTTCAGAACAATACCGTTACTTATGACGATGGAGATTATGTCTATACGCCTTCCGAGAACCATATCTTTGTCGATGATACGGAGAATATGATTTATTATGACAATCTGATTACGGTTTATCTGGATAAGAAGATCAGCGATCAGGAAAAAGAGAAGATAAAAAAGAAAATCGATGGAGAAAGCATTGTGAGCGATCTTTCAGGTACAATCAATATGCTTGATATCGTGGTTGCACCGTCTGATTATACCGAATTACAGCAGAAAGCAGAAGAACTGACAAAAATGGATGGTGTTCAGTATGCCATGATTTCTTTTCCGGTGATGCCGGAAGAGGATACGGCAGCTTACTGGGATGGAGATGGCGATCTCAAAAATGAGGCTTCTCCATCCGGTGCGGACTGGTGGGCTGAGGCTATTGGTGCATACAGTGCATGGGATTTTGAACGATACTGCAATCCGATCGTGGTTGGCGTTATGGACAGTGGATTTGAAGTGAGCCATATGGATCTTCAGCGGAACGGACACTCTGTGCTCACAGTGCTGAATGACAATTCAGCAGATGATCATGGAACACATGTGGCTGGTCTGATCGCTGCACAGGATAACAATTTGGGATCAAGAGGAGTCGTTCCATCGGCGGATGTGGTCTGTATTGACTGGGCACAGGAAGAGGACGGCACAGAAGTTAATTTGCTTACACCTACAGGGGTGAGTCAGGGATTTAAACAGATGATAGAATATGCAGAAAGAGAACAACTGCCGATCGTGATCAACAATTCCTGGGGGAAGGTGCGAAAGTTACGGGAGCTTCTTGCAAGATATATTGCTCCGAATCTGGCAGGTCAGAGCAAGGATTTTAACGAGCTGTATGGAGATATATATACGTTTTACTCATCTGTTTGTGCCACACAGATCATGAACGAGCTTCTGCAAAACAGTACGGTGGATTTTCTGATCGTTCAGTCATCCGGCAACGGATATGGAAATGGATTCGCAGCTTATAATGTGAAACGTGCAGGGTGGTTTGGCGGAATTGATGAAGAACTCAGGAAACAATGCTCGATGCTTTCTTATGATCTGATAAAAAGTCATATTATGATTGTCGGGGCTGTAGGCGAGAAGAAAAAAGATGGAAAGTATAAACTTCGTTTTAATAGTAATTATGGTGATAATGTTGATATGGTTGCTCCGGGGGAGCATATTTACAGTACTGTTTTGAATAATAGCTTTGGATATAAGGATGGCACATCCATGGCAGCTCCGATCGTCAGCGGATCGGCAGCGTACATATGGTCTCTGAATCCGGGTATGTCTGCGGCAGAGGTTAAACAAAGGCTGATCGATACAGCGGAGATTGCTGTGAAGCATGCCAAAGAAGATACGAGAAGTGAGTATCCGATGCTGAATCTTGGATCGGCAGCAACTTCTACGATTATGGGAACGGTGAATGGAGAAATAAAAGATCAGAATGGCAATGCGATTACCGGGGTACTCTGCAAGAGAACGTGTGAAATATCGAATCAGCAGGTTTTTAACATGGATTTAAATTTCTCGGACAGTACATTTATAATATCAGCAATCGGAAGAATGACCCTGACCTTTCAAAAAGATGGGTATGAAACGCAAACAACCACCGTAAATGTTTCACCGGGACAGGATATTAAGCTTAAAACGATTGTAATGCGATCAAATGAAACGGAAGATTCAGCTTCGGAACTTGAAAAATTTGCCCGAAATTATCAGTATTTATGCGAAAAATCAGAAACATATGACGGATATATTTACTATCCGAATAATGCAGAAGATATTCAGGGAAGATCCGATCTGGATCCTCAGCCACTGACCTGTGATATTGAAGATTATGACGGAGATGGTGCAGATGAATTGTTGATCGTAAATCTGGAACCATATACGGATATGCAAAGTTCAACAATAAGACTGCAGATGTACGAAGTTGAAAACGGAACGGTTCGTCTTGCAGCAGAGCATTTGTGTCAGGCAACCTATAATATGATTACAGGAGCTGAAGTTTTTCAGAAAGGTGATACCAGAGTATTTAGGTACCAGCAGAATGAGCAGTGGATTCTTGCAGCGGAGCAGAGTGTTGAAAGAAGATTTTTTGATGGACATGGAAACCGCCTGTATATGGAAGTTCAATATGATGGCAATCAGTTTCAGGTAAAAGGTGTTGCGGAAGGAGAAACCGGATCGCCGGATGAAGAGCTAATTAAAGAGGATGTCAGGCAGGAATACGCAGCACTTGGTCTGAATGTAGATGTTGATCAGATTTTCAGCCGAAAGAAGCATATATATGATTACATAGACAACCCGGTCAGCCTTGCAAAGACGGAATATTATTACGATTATTCTAAAGTAGAACAGGATCAATGGTGTAAGTTCGGTTATATAACGGTTTCCATGCAATGATAAAAATGGTTATAAAAAATATGTTCGGAAAATTTGACATGTGTGAGGATGCGTGTTAATATATATTATATAAAAGGGCTGCCGATAGACGGTTAGTCCGGTTTAGCTAAAATAGTCGCTTAGTTTCTCAGACTGGGGCGACTATTTTTGTGGTTTATTAACAAAATTGCAATTATTAATATGAGAAGAAAAAAAGAAATATGTGATAAAAGAAACCGGGAAGCGTTACGTTTCCCAGTTTCTTTTTCTTGTTTTGAAGTACTATATCAGCCTTTTCTTTTTATGCAGAACAAAATTGTGTTTGGTATTTGGTAAAATATATTATATACTATAAAAAAACAACCTTATATAGTATATCTGCTTGAAACAAAGATAATATTTAAATTCGCAGAGTACCTTATTCCACGAAATTAGAGGGGAAAGGGCAGGACAGTCGCTGCATATTCTGACGTTTCAGTTCCATTGTCGGGTGAACATAGCGGTTCATGGTGATATTGACATTGGAATGACCAAGAATCTCACTTAAACTTTTGATATCAAACCCGGCTTCTACGCACCTTGTCGCAAAAGTGTGGCGTAAAGTATGAAAGTTTGTTGTTTCTACCTGTGCAGCGGTCAGTACATATTTAAAATGGTTTTGCATCGTTCGGGGTTCTACATAAGAATCTGAGCCAGTCAGCAGATAACCTTCTTTTTAATGTTATTCCAGCGAAGGGCACATATTTCTCCGATACGAAGTCCTGTGTAGAGGCATATAAGAATTCCCATGTTTTTATAGGACATATGTTTGCATAAATATGTACATAATTGTTTTTGCTCATTTATGCTGAAGACACGGAATTCACGGGAAGATTTCTTGATTATGATTTCTTTCCCGGTGCATGGAAGTACGATTTGTGGTATACTGGACATGGCATAAATCTCCTTTGTAAAGATGGTTTCTAGTCAACTCCATTATACCAAAGTAAACAGGTTTATGCCTTTTTTATTGGCTGAAATATTGAATTTTCAAGGTTCGACACACCGATATGGTGTGGGAAGTTTTAGTTATTAACTTAGTTATTAATTCTTATTTTCGGATAAGTGCGTGAATGCCTTGAACCAAAGGGAGATAAATGGTAGTATATCTACAAAGTATTTTCCTGATGTTTGGGGCATTTTTGATGGGAAGAGAGGGCTTACATGCGACATTTAAAACTTCCGCTTGGAATGTCTGATTTTGAGGAGATCAGGCAGAACGGTTATTATTATATTGATAAAAGTGGGTTGATTTCGGATCTGTTGGTGAGGAAGGCGGCTAAAGTGACGTTGATCACCAGACCACGCCGCTTTGGAAAGACGCTGGGGATGAGTATGCTGGCTCACTTTTTTGACATTGAAAAAGACAACAGAGCACTTTTTGAAGGGCTGGAGATTTCAAAGCAGAAGGAACTTTGTGTGCAGTGGATGAATCAGTATCCGGTTATTTTTCTTACATTCAAAAAAGTAGATGGATTAAATTTTAAAAGTGCATATGAAATGCTGGAAGCTACGATAGCAGAATTCTGTCAGAGGCATTCTTTTTTGATGGAGAGTGAAAAAATTGCAAAAGAGCAGAAAGAAGTTTTTCAGAGATTAAAAGAGTGTAGAGCATCCGGGACGGAGCTGAAAAACAGCTTGGAATTTCTGGCAAGAATGATGCAGATCCATTATGGAAAACAGGTTATTTTACTGCTGGATGAGTATGATGTGCCGATTGCGAAGGCGAGCAGCAATGGCTATTACAAAGAGATGTTGGAAGTGATGAAAGCAATGCTCGGTTCATCTCTGAAAGATAATCCATCTGTAAAGTTTGCAGTGATCACTGGATGTCTGAAAGTGGCAAAAGAGAGTATTTTTACCGGAACCAATAATTTTGTGTCGGACAGTATTCTCTCTTTTGGGTTCAGTGAATATTTTGGGTTTACCCAAAAAGAAACCGAGAAACTTCTGCTGGATGCGGATGCGGCAGAGTATGCACCGGCGGTCAGAAAATGGTATGATGGTTATCATTTTGGGAATTATGATATTTACTGCCCATGGGATGTGCTGAATTATCTGCACGATCTGCAGGATAATCCACAGGCAAAGCCGGCAAGTTACTGGAAAAATACAAGCGATAATGCGATCATCCGATCTTTTATTGATTATGCCGGAAGCAACATTACCAGAAAAATGGAAACCTTGCTTTCCGGGGGATATATTGTACAGCAGATTGAAGAAAATCTGACATACGATTATCTGGATTCTGTGCTATGGGATTTCATTTTTCCGGAAACGGTGCAGGGTAAGAAAAAGATAAACAGCAGCTGCAAAATGACTGAATAATTGTGATAAATGAAACAAACAAGACTGGGGGACTACAAGTTGATAAAGATGGATCGTCAGAAGTTTATCCGGCCGGATCGTCAGATGGTTCGGATATCCAGGGAGAAGCTGATCATACCGGAGCGTGAGGCAGCCACACAGCGGATGCTGGCTGGATTGCAGAGGGAAACAAAAACGGCAGATATAGCAAAGACAGAAAAAACAGCAAATGAAAATAGAGCAGAAGCTGTAAACGCAGCAAACAAAAATATAGAAAATGCAGTAAATACAGCAGCCACAGAACATCTGCAAACGAAGCAGCCTGAAATAGCAGAGGCAGCGAATAAACCAGAAAACAGCATCGTCTTAGCATGTGAGATCGATGAGGTGATCAACTATGCACTGGTTCACAATGGTGCTTCTGTCGTGCGTGATATCTGCATCAAAAACACATCCGAAACGGAACGGAATGCTCTGCTTTTAAAAATCGCTTCGGACGGTGAGCTGATGGAGGATTTTGTGTGCGGGATCGAGGCACTGCAGACAGGTGAGGAGCTGCATTTTCGAAATCTGGATCTGACATTCCATGTCGGATATCTGGCATCGATCACGGAGAAGTTTTCCGGTCAGCTGACGGTTACGGTTCTGGATGGGGAAACTGTGCTGGCATCGGAAAAGATCAATATCACGGTTATGGCGTTTGATGAGTTCCCGGGATTTCAGTATACGCCGGAGCTTCTGACATCTTTTGCAATGCCGAATCATCCGGCGGTGGTCAGTCTGATCCAGCTGGCATCGAAATATCTGGAGAAATGGACGGGCGATCCTTCTTTGGACGGTTATCAGTCCGGTGATCAGGAGCGTGTCAAAAGCATGGCGGCAGCAGCTTATGCGGCGATCCAGCAGAAAAATATTACATATGCATCGACAGCGAGCTTTGAGGCATGCGGGCAGAGAGTCCGCCTGGCGGATGCGGTGCTGGAGCAGCATTTTGGAAACTGCATGGATCTGACGCTGCTCTATACGGCATGTCTGGAAGCGATGGATTTAAATCCGTTCATGGTGGTTGTGGAAGGTCATATTTTTGCCGGTGTCTGGCTGGTGGACGGAGCGTTTGCAGATATTCTGGTGGATGATCCGTCACAGCTTGAGAAACGTATGGCAAAAGGCATTCAGGAGCTTACGGTCGTGGAATGTACGGCGATGTGTTCCGGGCAGAATGTAAGTTTTGACGAAGCAGTAGCCATGGCAAAACGGCGTGTTTCCAATTATGGGAAGTTTTATTTTGCAATCGATGTGAAGCGTGCCAGAAGCAGGGGAATCCGTCCACTTCCAATCCGGGTTCAGACGGCAAACGGGTTTGAGGTTCTGCACGAGGACCGAAAAGAAAAAGAGGTCACAGGTGGATCAGACAGCAAAATCGAGGTCTTTGATTTTTCGGACTGTACGGAAAAAGCACAGGTCACAAAACTGACGCAGTGGGAGCGCAAACTTCTGGATCTGAGCCTTCGAAATATGCTGATCAATATGCGTGTCACAAAGAGTGTTGTGCCGGTTTTGTCCGCGGATATCGGAAGTCTTGAGGATGCACTGTTTGACGGGGAAGCGTTTCAGGTGGTGCCGCGGCCGGCTGATGTAGGTGTGAATCCGGCAGCAGAAAGTCAGATCGAACTTCTCAACAAACTGGGAGAATTATCAGAATTTATTTCTTTTGAAAGCAAACACAAAAGACTGCATTCCATTTACAGCGAGAAAGATTTAAGCACTTCTCTGACGAAAATGTACCGTTCTGCAAAAGCATCTCTGGAAGAAAATGGAGCAAGCACGTTATATCTGGCACTTGGTATGCTTCGTTGGTTTGAACAGAAAAAGAACGCACAGGCAAGATACGCGCCGATCGTTCTGGTACCGATCGACATTGTGCGAAAGTCTGCGGGCAGAGGCTATGCGATGCAGATGCGGGATGAGGATTCACAGATCAACATTACGCTTCTGGAGTTTCTGAAGCAGAATTATGAGATCACGATTCCTGGCATGAATCCGCCGCCGCAGGATGAGCATGGAATGGATATGCCGAAGATTTTTGCAATGATCCGAAAAGCGGTGATGAGCATGGAAATGTGGGATGTGCTGGAAGTTGCCGTGATCGGAAACTTTTCTTTTTCGCAGTTTGTGATGTGGAATGATATTCATAACAACCGTGATTTCCTGGAGGGAAACAAGATCGTCCACAGTCTGATCGAAGGAGCTGTGGACTGGGACTGCACGATTCCGGAAGAAGTGGATCAGGAGGAGGCTTATTTACCGGTAACGGCGGATGCTTCTCAGCTGCATGCCATCAATATGGCTGCCGCAGGGGTGAGTTTTGTACTGCACGGACCGCCGGGAACCGGTAAATCGCAGACCATTACAGCATTGATTGCAAATGCACTGACAAAAGGAAAGACAGTTCTTTTTGTGGCAGAAAAAAGAGCTGCACTGGAAGTGGTACAGAAACGTCTGGCGGCACTTGGAATCGATGATTTCTGCCTGAAATTACATTCGAACAAAGCTACGAAAAAGGCAGTTTTAAATCAGCTGCGGCGTGGTCTTGAGATTGACATGGAAGGCACAAAAACAGATTATGAGCAGAGAATTGCGGACATCCATGCGATGCGTACCGAACTGGATGCTTACGCAAAAGCACTACATAAAAAAAGAAATTTCGGAAAGAGTCTGCGTCAGCTGATCGATCTTTACGAAAGTATTCCGGAAACAAAAGAACAGGTAAAATTTCCGGTATCGGATATCAAAAATATAACAGAAGGTGATCTGAGCAGTCAGAAAAATCATCTGGAACGTCTGATCTCAGCCGGAAGATCCATCGGTCATCCGTATCAGCATCCGCTTGCGGCAGTGAAAAGGGCACAGTACAGTCAGCATCTGAAAACGGAACTGGAGCCGGCGATGCAAAACTATCTGTCTGTACTTGATAGCATCCAGGCTCAGATGGCGGATTTTGCCGCCTCTGCCGGAATCAAAAACCCGGTCACAAAGGCAGAATGGAATCAGGTATCCGAACTGATCCGGTGTATGGAAAGTACGGAAAAAATGCCTGCCTTTTTGAGGACAACAGATTCTGTTGAACGTGAATTTTCCGTTCCGGAAGAATATCTGGAAAAACAGGAGAAATTTGAACAGAAAAAGGCAGAAATGCTTTCAAAATGGAACGAGAATTTCTTAAGTCAGGACATGAGTTCTTATCATGCGAAGTACGAAGAAGCAAACAAAAAGGTATTTTTCTTAAAAGGAAAAGCACAGGCGGCACTTGTGGCAGAAATGCAGCTGTTTGCCGCATTTCCGGTGGAGGTCGAGCAGATTCCGCTGTATCTGACGGAGATCACTGCTTATCAGCAGGAAGAGCAGAAAATGGAAGCGGCAGAAGCAGAACTGTCTTATGACTGGAAACAGATCTTGAAAGAACATCTGACAAATGAAGAAATGCAGTCTTATAAAGTACAGATCCAAAATCAGAGAAAGAATATGGTACGTTTTGCCGGAGTGCTTCAGGAAATCGAGGCGAGGGGCATTTTAAGTACACTTGTCCGAAAGGGAAAAGCACTCTTTTCTATCTGGAATAGCATGGATGCTGCAGAGCGAAAGGTTGCAGAGTTGCTGGAACTGAAATTTTGCGATGAGAAAGCAGACTGGATTGAGAACAGAAAGGCACTTTGTGGTTGTATTCTGGAAAATGCAGCCGCATTAAAAGACTGGATTGTTTATCAGCAGAATGTAGATTTGTGCCGGAAAAACGGGCTTGCTCCGATCTGTGATGCCTATGAAAAAGGCCTTCCGCATGAAGTGGTATTGAATGTATATCTGCGTTCCATTTACCGGGCGATCATTCTTGGCGTGATCGAATCCGAACCGGTGCTGAACGGATTTACCGGAACCGGTTTTCAGGTTCAGATCGGGCAGTTTAAAAAGCTGGATCAGGAATGTATGCAGCTGACGAAAGAAGAAATGTTTTACCGGCTGTCATCGCAGCTTCCGTCGGTCGGTGATTCGGTGGAAGTCAGCAGAGAACTGAATTATTTAAGAAGGGCGATCAGCAGCAACGGCAGAGGTATTTCCATCCGTCTACTGTTTGAACAGATCCCGCATATTTTGCAGAGACTCTGTCCGTGTATGCTGATGAGTCCGATTTCGGCGGCTCAGTATTTAAAGGCAGAAAATGATCTGTTTGATATTGTGGTATTTGACGAAGCATCGCAGCTTCCGACCTGTAAAGCAGTCGGTACCCTTGCAAGAGGCAAAAATGCAGTGATTGTAGGGGATCCGAATCAGATGCCTCCGACCAGCTTTTTTGCGGGAAATTCGGTGGATGAGGACAATCTGGATATCGAAGATCTGGACAGTATTCTCGATGACTGTCTGGCACTTGGCATGCCGTCCGCACATCTGCACTGGCATTACCGAAGCCGCCATGAGAGCCTGATCGCTTTTTGTAACCGGGAATTTTATGAAAATTCTATGCTTACGTTCCCATCGGTAAATGACCGGCAAAGACGCGTCAGCATGGTAAAAGTGGAAGGCTTTTTTGACCGCGGCAAGAGCCGTGTGAACGAAGGAGAAGCACAGGCGATCGTTGCGGAGATCAAGAAAAGATATGCCGATCCAGAGCAGAAAAAGCAGACGATCGGTGTGGTTACTTTTAATGTTAATCAGCAGACTCTGATTGAGGATCTGCTCCAGGAAGAATATCAGAAAGATTTAAATTTTGATAAATGGGCAAATATGGGAGAAGAGCCGCTGTTTGTCAAAAATCTGGAGAATGTCCAGGGAGATGAGCGTGATGTGATCCTGTTTTCCGTGGCATTCGGACCGGATGCGGAAGGAAAGCTGTCCATGAATTTCGGACCGCTGAACCGGGATGGCGGATGGAAACGTCTGAATGTTGCGGTGTCCCGTGCCCGGTGTGAAATGGTGGTGTTTTCTGTTATGACAGCCGATCAGATCAATTTGAGACGAACAAAAGCAAAAGGCGTAGAATCTCTGAAATATTTCATGGAATTTGCTCAGAATGGAAAATTGCGGGGAGACTACAGACAGAATGAAGCAGTCAAAAATCAGGGGATCAAAGCAAAAATCTGCCGGGCACTTGTAAATGCTGGATACGAGTATCAGTTAAATGTCGGCCATTCAAAATTCAAAGTGGATATCGCAGTGATCAATCCGGATCATCCGGAAGAATATCTGCTCGGAATTATGACGGACGGAGATTCTTACTGTCAGTCGGCAAATACGAAAGACCGTGAGGTGGCACAGTTTGAAGTGCTGAAAGGACTTGGATGGAAACTGTATCGCATCTGGACGATGGACTGGTGGGATGATCCGCAAAAGGAAATCACAAAACTTTTCGGAGTGCTTAAAATGAGAAAGAAGGAAGAACAGTAACAGAAAGGAAGCAAAATGGGAAAAGAAAAGGAAAACAGAAATGGAAAAACAAAAGGAAATGCGATCGCTCTGTTGCCGATCGGCGTATTTCTTGTGCTGTATCTCGGACTTGGTATTTTATTTGAATACGTGATGAAAATTCCGATGGGATTTTATAATGTGCCGATCGTGGTTGCTTTTCTGGCAGCGATCCTGGTTGCCTGTCTGCAGAACCGGGCGGTAAATTTTGAACAGAAACTGGAGATCATGTCTGGCGGCGTGGGTGATAAAAACATCATCACGATGCTGCTGATCTTTCTGGCGGCGGGTTCGTTTGTCGGAGTTGTAGGCAGGGGAAGTGCAGAGAGTGTGGCGTATTTTATGCTATCGATCATCCCGGCACGGTTTGCGGTTGCCGTTCTATTTGTGGTTGCATGTTTTGTTTCAACAGCAATG
>QWCN01000221.1_pt1 | contig 98219 bp, 131 predicted proteins | sample 1972711 | NCBI WGS metagenome assembly QWCN01 (sample SAMN09866707, study PRJNA288562) | Human gut metagenome isolate term1_stool, whole genome shotgun sequencing... | isolation source: gut | host: Homo sapiens | place: USA: California | reverse complement strand
GGGGGGGTGTTGACATTTGGATTCGGATGTGTTATAATACGTTCAGAGCAAAAGAGATACAGTGAATTATGAATAAATATTAACAAATTGTTCACGGAAAGTTCACAAATAGGGTGTTGACAAACGGAAAGAAGTGTGGTATAATAGTTTCACAGTCAAAACGCTTGACATATAAAAACGACTAAAACAAGGAGACGAATGAATGGCAGTAGAGTACATTGTTAATTCAGAAAAGCGGACTGTTGTTGCCATCCTAAAGGGCACAGAGCTTGATGCTCATAAAGCTATTGTCCGGCAGGTTGGAGAAGCAGAAGAAAGTTTTTTCGGATTTAACAGCAATTGGACGACGCTGATTCCCGATTGTTTCGTGGGAAAAGCAAAGTGTGACCCTCGTGATGAATTTTCTATTGACGAGGGCAAGAAGATAGCGAAAGCACGTTGTATGGAAAAATACTATCGAGCAAAAGATTCCGCTATCAAACAATGGTACAAGAACGCATGTGTAAAAATGAAACGTGTCGAAAGGCTTGTAAAGGAGATTGATACCGCAAGATTATTCTCTCAAAGACGTAAGGAAGCAGAGGCGATTGAGAAATATAAGTCAGCAGTATCCGCGCTCGAAGAAGCGCAAGAGGAACTTAATAAGTTTTTGAGTAAGTAATTTATTTTATAATACGAGGTAATAATAATGGCAGTAGGATTTAGTTTTCAAAAAGCAAAACGAGAGAAAATTTGGGTAAAAGTTCTTCTTAATGGCCCATCTGGTAGTGGTAAAACGTACACCGCGCTTAGGTTAGCGACTGGTATGTTCGATAAAGTGGGCGGTGCTGGTGTAGCCGCTATTGACACGGAAAACGGACGTATTCGTTACTATGCTAACGAATTTGATTTCTTCGATTTACAGTTGACTGAGCCGTATACTTCGGAATCTTATATTGAGGCTATTAATGCGGCGGTTGACAATGGATTCAAGGTTCTTGTAATTGATAGTATCAGCCATGAATGGAAGTGGTTGAATGAGACACACGATAAGATTCCGGGTAACTCGTGGGCCGCATGGGGTAAGTTGAAGCCCAGACATGCACTCTTTATGGAAAAGATTCTTCAGTCTCCAATTCATATTATTGCTACCTCTCGTGGTAGAGATGATTATGTGCTTGAAGATAAGAATGGTAAGCAAGTACCTAAAAAGGTTGGAGTTGGTTCACAGCAGGAAAAAGATATTGAATACAACTACACTGTAACATTCAATATCGACCAAGAAACACACATCGCAACAGCATCTAAAGACAATACCCACTTATTTGAGGGTAAATATGAAAAACTGACAGAAAAAGATGGTAAGAGACTGATTGATTGGGCTAATACTGGTGAGGGAGAAATGCCAAAAGAGCCCGTAAAGGCACCAACTCCTGTTGAAACTCCAAAATCAGATATTGATTCAGCCCTTAGAGAAATTAACTCAATCTTTGCGAATAAAATTGAGGCTGGTATAGACAAGGAACTCCTGTATGCTGTTGTTTCTAAGCATCATACAAATAAAAACTTTACATCAATAAAAGATGTTGATGTGGCAAATACGATTATTAATGAACTGAAAGAGGTTAAATAATTTATGAGTCTGCAGATTAAAGATAGTTACGCAACAATTTTCGAGCCGGAAGTCCATGAAAAGTTTGTAGCATGTAATTTGAGTACAGGTAGAAAGCTCAAAGAAGTAGACGATTACGGACGTCCTAAGTATGCTAATTCTTCTTGGAGAGCCACTTTTGTTGGAAACGCTCTTGCTGGTGCTAAAGCGTTGAAGGAAAAAGACAGAATCAAAATTGTTTCTGGTACTATCACACATGAAAAAAGTGATAAGACTGATGCTAATGGTAACGCGAGATATTTCTACAACGTAACCGTATTTGATTTTGAAACTGTGGCAAGCGCTACTGCGGCGGCATCAAAGCCGACAGGTGATAATTTAGACAGTGAACAGCCGGATTTGCCGTTCTAAGATGTGTTGATAATATATGGCCGAGAGGTTTCACAGCTTCTCGGCCTCCTTAAAAGGAGTGATTAAGTGATTCTACTTGAACAAGAAATAAGACATGATATTATAGATGATATGGTTTGGTCGTTTTCAAGACTAAATGGGTTTTACACATGTAAGAGAGCGTGGTATTACACATATATAATGAAAAGGAGTGAACGAGAGAACTTTTTTTCACAGTATGGTACATTTGCTCATTCAGTATTTGAAAAATATAATAAAGGAGAGCTTGAAATATATGAACTAGCAAGTTATTATAACGACAACTATTACTCAAATGTAACTGAAGAAGCCCCACCAAATAAATATGTTGATTTAAATGAATCATATTTCAATAAAGGATACGATTATTTTGTAAATATTAAAGATAATCCCGATGAAGAAATAATTGGGGCAGAAGTAAAGTTTGAATTTACAATCGACGTTATGGATAAACCTAGAAAGTTTATTGGATATATTGATAAAGTATCAAGAGATAAGAATGGGTTCATAGTTACTGATTATAAATCTAAGGGGAAATTCAAAAACAAGGAAGAACTACACGATTATACAAGGCAATTATACATCTATGCGATAGCATTGAAAGAAATGTATGGAGAGTATCCTTATAAACTTGTTTTTGAGCAATTCAAAGAGAATATAACACAAGAAATATGTTTCAATGAAAAAGATTTAGAGGAAACATATGATTGGATTAGAAATACAATAAAACTTATATATGACGAAATAGATTTTCCAAAAACACAAAACGATTTCTTTTGTTCGTATTTGTGTTCAGCGAGAGATACATGTATTACTGATACAATTTGACATTTTTCAACCTTTGTGATATAATAAGGACGGGTCAATAACCCGCGACCTTAGTCGTGCCCGTAAGGGTGTGTTGACTACCCTAAGTGCTTCGAACACTACGTTACAAGCGAATGTATAGGCACCGACAGACGTAAATCCTAATCTGCCGCTCTGCGACAACGCATCACGGAAAGCTGAGGTAAGGCCGACAGGTGTGGCTGTATAAACCGCTCGTGACATTGGGGAAGGATTCCTACTCTCTAAAAGGAGAGGGCAGCTTCTTTTTAGCTGCCAATTTTTGAGAAAGGAGCATGGCATCATGCAATATGTGTATGTTCTCAATATGCACGGCGAGCCTTTGATGCCGTGTTCTCCACAGAAGGCTCGCTTACTTTTGAAAGAGGGAAAGGCTCGCGTTGTAAAACGCACACCGTTCGTAATCAAACTTCTGCATGGAAGTACAGGATACAAACAACCCGTTGTTCTCGGCGTGGATGCCGGTTCCCGGCATATAGGACTTTCTGCCTGTACCGAGAGCAGGGAACTCTACAAAGAAGAGCTGGCACCACGCAACGACGTAGTAGAGCTGCTTTCGGCGCGGCGGCAATACCGCCTCAGTCGTCGAAACCGAAAAACCAGATACAGAGCGCCGCGTTTTGATAACCGAGTACACAGCAAGCACAAAGGATGGCTGGCACCGTCGGTAGAAGTCAAAATTCAGGAACACATCACTGCCATCAAGCGTTTATGCCGGATTCTCCCCATCGTACTGGCGCGTGTGGAAACAGCAGAATTTGACACGCAACGCCTGAAAGCCATGATAGAAGGTAGACCACTGCCTGTTGGCATCGACTATCAGCGCGGCGAAATATATAACGAATACAATGTGCGCCAATATGTTCTGAAACGGGATAGATACGTATGCCAGCACTGCGGCGCACATCCGACGCCTGGAAAGCCGGTTCGTTTACATGTCCATCATCTGGAAAGTCGACATACCGGCGGCAACGCACCAAACAACTTGATTGTCATGTGCGAGCATTGTCACAAGGCACTCCACGAGGGGAAAATCACATTGGACAAAGGCAAAAAGCGCGGTAAGTCGCTGCGCGACGCCGCTTTCATGGGTATCATGCGCAACACACTTCTAGCAAGACTGGAAACAGAACTCTCCGTACCAGTACAACAGACCTATGGGTACATTACCAAGCTACTGCGGGAGGAAAACCACATAGAGAAAAGTCATACCGACGATGCTCGTTGTATTGCTGGTTTCCCGAAAGCAGTTCCATGTGATACGCTGTATCGCACACGCGCTATCCGCCATCATAACAGACAAATCCATAAGGCAAAAATCCTCAAAGGCGGTATTCACAAAAAGAGTCAGGCTCCGTATATGGTGAAAGGATTCCGTCTTTGGGACAAGGTTCGATATAACGGTGAGGAATGCTTCATTACCGGCAGACGTTCAAGCGGATATTTTGTCCTCAAAAAATACGACGGAACCGTTATCTCGAATAGCGCAAGCTACAAAAAACTTACGCTGCTGGAAGCAGCGACAAACTATATCACAGAGAGGAGTTGAAGGCGTATTCCTCCCACGACTTTAGTCGTTGGTCACATGCGCCTACGGATGAAGTATGATAAGCAGAGAGAAAATAGAACAAGCAAAGGAAATGTTGGGCACAACTGCGTTTGAACTAATGGCCGACGAGATTCCTCTTGAAGATGTCGATAAAGAAAAATTGGTGTGTAAATCGCCATTCAAACAGGAAAGAACAGCATCTGCTCATTGGTTCAAAGAGGGAAATTGTCTAAAATGTTTCGCTACTGGATTAACTATGGATTACATAGATTTCAGTATGAAGTATAAAAATAAATCATTTTTAGAAGCAGTTGAAGAATTGTTTATGGTCGCCGGTATGAAATATGACCCAAGTGACTTTGAATTTGACGAAGAAGATAAAGATGTTTTCAAAGACTTTAAATGCTCTAAAGATGAAGTAAATACCGACAGAAGTATTGCCGAAAAATATCTAAAATCAAGAGGAATATCAGAAAGTACATTAGACCTTTGTAACGTAAAACAGGATTCTCATGGTAATATCGCTTATCAGTTTTATAATACGACAGGTAAACTTATACAGACTAAATATAGGGTATCTAGCGCACACAGAAACTCTGATAAAGGCGCAAAATGGTTCTGGCAACAAAACGCTGGCGTATGTGCTTTGCTGTATGGTGTAAATAGGATAAACTACGATACACCGCTTGTTATAGTCGAGGGTTTAAATGATAGACTTGCTTGTGTAGAAGCAGGATATATAAATACAGTTTCAATTCCCGGTGGTGCGGGAGATAAAAACTGGATTGACTTCAATTTTGATGTTCTTGAAAAATGTAAAGAAATAATACTTTGGTTTGATGATGATAAAGCCGGGCAAGACGCAATAAAAGAGTGTGTACAAAGGCTTGGAGTTTATAGAACAAAAGTAGTACCAAAAAATGATGTAATACAGGCACAAGTAGAGTCATACTTTAGAAAAGTAGTAAAAAATATAGATTTAGACGAAAATAAAGACTATAAAAAAGTAGATGCCAACAACGTGCTTGTAGCATGTGGCCCATCGGCAGTCATTGACATGATTGCCAGTGCTAAACTTGAGGATAACCCACAAGTTAAACGTTTGATGGATGTTGAAGAAGTACAGCTACAAGACATGCCAAGAATATCAAGTGGATTTTCTGCTATGGATAGAGTGTTTTCTGGAAGTTTTGAAAACTCACTTACGATATTAACTGGTAAATCTGGCAATGGTAAATCAAGTATCCTTAACACAATGTTTGTGGCCGCTCCATTAGAAGCTGGAGAAAAAGTGTTCATATATAGTGGTGAAATACCAAGCGGTATTCTTCTCGGAAATGTAATTAAGCCGCTGGCTTCTAGCAGGCATATAAAAGAGTTTGACAACAGTAAAGAGGGACGTCCAAATGGATACGCTGTCACGACAGATGCCGCTAAAGCAATTAAAGAGTTTTATAGAGATTCTGTTTATGTGTATAATGACAACAACGAATTTGATACAAACTCAAAATCAATCTTACAAGCAATGGAGTATTCTTATAAACGATATGGTGTAAAAAACTTCATCGTTGACTCTCTCCTGACTGTTGATTGTTCACAGGAATATGGTGATGATAAATACGAAAAGCAGAAGAATTTCGTAATAAATCTAAAAACATTTACAAATAATTTCCCTGTTAGAGTTGCTTTAGTTGCCCATAGCAGAAAACTTGCCGCTGGCGTAAAGGAAATTGGTGGCGACGATATTGCTGGTTCAAGTGATATTCTTAAATGTTGTAATAGAGCTTTTAGCGTTGAAATTCTATGGGACGACCCAGACGGGTATAATACATTAATAAGATGTATCAAAGACAGAGAAACGGGACTTATTGATAAAGAAGTTAAACTGTATTTCGACAGAAAGAGTTATAGAGTATATTCTGATTCCAAAGAACATGATTACGCTTATGAATGGGAACGAAAAAGCACAATCACATATCCAGAATGTGTAAAGTGTACACTGGTGAGCAATATAAAGTATCCAGATAAAACCGTAGAAGTGCTTGGAGAAATTAAAAAATGATGAAAGATATCTTTATATATCACCTACATAGCGATTATAGTAGCTGTACAACGAATATTGACTCTGTAACTAAAATAGAAATGTATGTTGACATGGCGAAAAAGTGTGGAATGTCAGCTCTGGCGTTTAGCGAACATGGCAATATACTTAATTGGGCAACTAAAAAATCTTTGATTGAAGCCGCTGGCATGAAATATGTTCATGCCATTGAGCTTTATATGACAGAAAATAAAGATAACAAGGTTCGAGACAACTACCATATGATAGCAATTGCCAAGAATTGGGATGGCGTTAAAGAAATAAATCGTATGGTTACAATATCCAACAATAGAAAAGATGGTCATTTTTATTACTCTCCAAGAATTACGCTCGATGAAATGGAATCGTTGAGCGAAAACATAATTTTGACAAGTGCTTGTTTGGGTGGCCCATTAAATGACGGAACTAATGAAGTAAAACAGAGAGTAATAGAATATTTCACAAAACATAGAGATAGATGTTTTTTTGAGATTCAACACCATTGTGTAGACGACCAGTGTAGATATAATTTGTATTTACAAGATTTATCGCATAAGACTGGCGTAAGGCTGATTGCCGGAACCGATACGCATTCGCTCAACGAAAAACTAGCAAAAGCAAGAGTTATTTTACAAAAGTCTAAAAAGGTTTATTTTGAGAGTGAAGATGGTTGGGATTTGACCTTTAAGACATATGATGAACTTGTGGAGGCGTATAGAAAACAGGGTGTATTAGACGAAGAAGTAGTAAAAGAAGCAATAGCGAATACATGTGTTGTCAGAGACAGCGTTGAGGAGTTCGCGTTGGATACTTCTCCTAAATATCCAAAATTATACAAAGATTCTGAAAAAGCCTTTAAAGAAACTGTTTATAAAGCCGTTGAAACACATCCATACGCTCTTAAAAATCACTCAAAAGAGGAACTTTTAAAAAGGGTGGATGCTGAGCTTGAAGTCTATCATAAGACGAATATGGAAGATTTTATGTTGTTCCAAACATATGTTAGAAACTGGGAGCACGAAAATGGAGTGTTTGTTGGCCCCGGACGAGGTTCTGTTTCTGGAAGTATGATAGCGTATCTTCTTGGAATAACCGAAATGGACAGCATCAAATTCAATTTGAATTTCTTTAGATTTGCTAATCCTGATAGGCAGAGTAACGCCGATATTGATTCGGACTACTATGACCCCGACAGAGCAAAAACAAGAAATTTTCTATTGACAAATGATTTGATTAAATCATCAGAGATTGCCGCCTTTGGTACAGTAGCTGTTCGTGGTGCTATTGATTATGTATGTAAAGCGCTTGGTTATTCTTTGGATGATGCTAGAGATATCAAAAAGAGACTTTCTATAAATGATAAAAAAGAAGAATTTGCTGACGACAAACTAAAAAAAGATTATCCCGATATATTTGAATATGTTGATTTAATAGCTGGTACAATTGTATCGGTTGGTACGCATCCCGCTGGCGTACTTTGCGCGACAAGGAATATAGAAGAAGAAATAGGATTGTTTACCCTTTCTACAACTGACCATCCTGTTTCATCTTTGGACATGTATGGGCTTGATGCCGGATGGTGGACGAAGCTGGACTGTTTGGGTTTGGATAACGTCGGTATTATAAATGAGACATGTAAGTTAGCTGGAATAGAAAGAGTTAATCCAGATAATATAGATTTGGATGATTGGGCTGTATGGAAAGATATTCGAGATGATAATTCTTGTATATTCCAGTACGAATCAGATTTTGGTGGACAGTTGTTGCGTCAATTATTTTCTGATGAAACAATAAAAATTATAAAAGAAAAAATGCCATCTATTTCGTATTTGAAGCTGTTTAGTTTTGGAAACGCATTAATTCGACCATGTGGAGCATCTATCAGAGAAAACGCATCCGCAGGAATTTTTAATGAGACTGGCGTTGAGGCGATAGATAGATTATTGGCACCCGAACTTGGTTATTGTATCATTCAAGAAGATATTATGAAGTTCTTGATGAAGTTTTGCGGATACAGTCTTAACATGGCTGATAAAGCGAGAAAAGCAATAGCGAAGAAAAAGGGCACTGAGCAGTTGCTTCCAGAAATCAGAAATGGTTTTATAAAAACATCGAAAGATAAATATCATCTTACAGATAGTGATTGTCAAAGAATCATAGAACCAATACTACAATGTATCTTAGATGCCACTCGTTATGCGTTCTCTTGGAATCATTCCGACAGTTATTCTTTTATAGGCTATGCTTGTGGGTGGCTTAGACATTATTATCCATTAGAGTTTATAGCAACATGTTTTAACGTTTGGTCAGATAAAGAAGATAAAACCAAAGTAGTATATGAAATGGCGAAACGGCGTGGAGTAAGAATATTTCAACCACAATTTAGACATTCCCGTTCAAACTATTATATGGACAAAGAACATTTTGCCATATATAAAGGAATAGCTTCTATTAAATATCTTAGTCCAGACACCGCCGAATATTTGTTTAGTCTAAGAAACGAAAAGTATGATGGGTTCATAGATTTATTGGCTTCGCTTGATAGCAAGTATATAAACTCTAGACAAATAGAAATTCTTATCAAACTTGATTTCTTCAAAGAATTTGGAAATTCCAGATATTTATTAAACGTATATAGATTCTATGAGCAATTTGGAAAATCAAAAATGATTGGTAAAGACAAGTTCGATGGTGCCGACGTATTTGAGGGGATATTCAAAAGACACAGCCGTGAAACAGCTAAAAAGTATGTTGACTTAGATATGAAAGCAATACTAAAAGAAGTTGAAGAATATCTACAAGTTATACACAACAGCGATTTCTCTATCATTGAAAAAATCGTGTGGCAACAAGAATATGTTGGATATATCGACTTCAGAACGAATGAAGAAGCCGATAGAACTAAACTATTGCTCCTAGACGTTAGACAATTGAACAGCAAAAAGACTGGTAAAGTATGGGCATATTCATTTGAAACATTATCTATTGGGACTGGAAAGAAAGCAGAGATTCTTGTTTATCCAAACGTTTACGAATCCTGTCGTGTCGTGAAAAATAACGTTATAAAGGTAAACCCACGTTCGTTGTCTGTAAAGGAATATAATGGAAGAAAAAGTTGGTATCTCAATAAATATGAACAAATAATCATGTAATCGTTGAATATGTCTCCTACTTGACAAATTCTTTGTTCTGTGGTATAATAGTAGCAAGGTGAGAGCGGGAGACATATATGTATAGTAATGACCAACTCTGTTTCAGTTGCGCTAAAGCGTGTGGAAACTGCTCTTGGAGTTCACAACTTGTTCCAGTCGATGGATGGATAGCTGAAAATACAGTTTTGCCAAACGGGATTGAAAGTTTTTCCATCTCTAAGTGTCCAGAATACGAATTTGATGGATTATGTACCAGATGTATACATTTTGACGACAAATTCACAAATCCAAAGATGTGGTATATGGTTTGTAAAAAGAATGTTAAAGGGAATGGTAACGGGGACTGTATGGGTTATAGAAATAAGTATACGACTTTAAAAGACTGATTTTAAGGGTGACGTAAAAATGCAGTATATGGGCGGTAAGCAATTGATAAGTACCCGAATTTCTGAAGTAATTAATCACGAAATTAGCAGAATTAGGGGGGGGGCGACATTCGTCAGCTTATTTTGTGGAGCATGTTCAATTGAGAGCAAAATAAAAGCAGATACAAAGATATTAAATGATAAACATGAGTATCTTATAGAAATGTTTAAAGCGCTACAAAATGGTTATGAATTGCCTGACGAGATTACAAAAGAACAATACGAATACATTAGAAACAACTTAGACGAAGATAAGGCACTGTCTGGTTTCGTTGGATTTGCTTGCTCTTTCGGAGGAAAGTGGTTTGGCGGATACGCACGAGACGATAAGAGGGGCAGAAACTATACGCAAACAGGAAAGCGTGGACTTATAAAAAAGATGGCTGGTTTACAAAACGCCACATTTATAAGTATGGATTATAAGGATGTTATTATCCCAAACGGGAGCGTAGTATATGCCGACCCACCGTATGCCAATACGACAGCATATGGGAGCGAGTTCAAGATTGATTACGATGATTTTTGGGATTACATGAGAGAAATCAGTAAAAACAACATCGTATTTATTAGCGAAGAACACGCACCAGATGATTTTGAGTGTGTATGGCAAAAAGAAGTTGTTAGAACTCTAGATAAGAACTTACAAAATCGTCCCAAAAAGATAGAAAAGCTATTTAAGTACAGGAACGCCTGAGTATATGAGGTAGTTATGACAAAGTATTTTGTTACTGGCGACTGTCATGGGCAGTATGACAAAATAAAGTTTTTCATTTCACAGCAAAATCCAGATGATGAACTTTATATATTTATACTTGGTGATGTTGGTTTGAACTGGCATCTAAGATATGGATTAGACGACGAGAAAAAGAAATATCTTTCAAAACTCAATGCTAAAATTGTTTGTTTGCGTGGAAACCATGACGCAAACCATGAGAATCTTACAGATATATACTCCGTTGAAAAGATGTGGGGCGGAGATGTATACCGTGAGAAAAAATATTCAAACATTTTCTTTGTCAAAGACGGAGAGATATATACAATCAATGACAAAAAGATATTCTGTTGTGGTGGAGCGTATTCAGTAGACAAATTCTATCGTTTGAGACATCGTTATATATGGTTCGAGGACGAACAACCTACGGATAGCAATAAGAAAAATGCGTATCGTAATCTACGAAACAATAATTATAAAGTAGATATTGTTTTAACGCATACATGTCCATATTTTGCTATACCAGAATATACATTTCTTCCCGGAATCGACCAAAACACAGTGGACAAATCGACAGAAATGTGGTTTGAATCATTATGTAACGATGGGCTTCAATTCAAAAAGTGGTATTGTGGGCATTATCATATTGATGAAGAATATAGAGGTATAGAGTTTTTATATCATTGCTTCTTGCCTCTTGATATTTAGGTGATAAGATTATGTTGTTAGTTTGTTTTGGTATATGTTTTGCGTTGTTCGTCTATGTCGCTTTCAAGTTTTTCGATATTATAACGGATTATAAGCGCTAAATAATTTCGTGTCCCTAGTTGACATACTATATGATTTGTGTTATAATATATACAATACATTATTATATAGGAGGCGCGTCTGATATGAAAATCGTAGAAAAGAAAATGAATTTGTTTGATACACCCAATCGTTTTATGCTTGCTCACTGTGTAAGTGCTGATTTTACTCTTGATGCTGGCATAGCAAAAGAGTTTGAACGTCGGTATCATATCAAGTCGCGCCTCGATGGTTCTAAAACAGAAATTCCTGCTTGTATGTCGCTTGTGTTAGAAGATAAGAGAATCATTCACAACATTGTAACTAAGAAAAGATATTTTGAGAAACCAACATATATGACGCTCAATGGTGGAATAGAGTTTCTCAAACAAAACTTAGATGTGTTCGACCCAGAATGTTTGTTGCCATTGGCAATCCCAAAGATTGGGTGTGGGCTAGACAAACTGGAATGGGATAAAGTTAGAATAATTCTTGAGGAGAACTTCAAGGATACTAATAGAAATATATTGGTTTGTTATTTATGAAATATTTTCTTATGGCATTTTCTGGTATACTTATGTTTGGTTGTATCCTTGTTGGACTAGACAGATATCCAGAAATTTCTCTTGTTATACTGCCAATATATGCCATTGGCTCTGTTTTATATTTTTTAAAAGATAGGAGTGGTTGAGTGGTAACAGAATTTGAGTTGGACGACTATTTTCAGAAAATTGAACAACTGAACACCAATTCAGAGGAAAAATTGGATGAAAATGAACTGGTGAAAATTAAGGTGTTTTTAAAGGCACTTTTTGCGAAAAATCAGCCCGAAAAGCCCAAAAAATGCGCGTTTTTGCCCCAAAAATGGCAAAAATGTCCTAGTTGTGAACATATCATAAAAGTCCAATTTTATTGTCCTTTTTGTGGCCAAAGAGTGCGCGAAAGGCACTTTGAAACGATTTCTGAGCAGTTGACGTTCGGGCCGGTAGATGGATGGGGTGTAAGTTCGTGAACTTTATAGAAACGACAGGGTTCATTGAATATCAGTCAAGATGCGATTGGAAGTACGGAAAGTTTCCATCTTCATACAATGGATGCGGATGGATTGCTTTTTACAATTTGACGCGACTGATTTTCAATGACAAAGATTTTGTAAAAGTAGCATCTGAAACTTTAAACTCGTTTGAGAAAACGGTTGACCTTAAAGGTATTCTTGGTACTTCTGTTTTTGACATGTTGCGTCATTTAAAGGAGAAGTATAACTCTAAATATGTGGACTGTAAAATGAGAGTTATGCGGAGATACCGCTCGGCAAATATTCCAAGGTTCGGAATTATTTATTATTTTACAGGCCATTCATTTCATTATGTCATGTTTGAAAACAACGGATTCAATTTTGTTTTCCATAACGTAGAGAGTAGAGTTGAAACTCGCTCTATGGATGAGTTTGAAAAGAAATATATCAAGTGTCCGTTTTACATTATGTTTGAATTAAATGAGGTATAGTATGACAAAGTATAAAGTTCGTGTAGACACAAAAAGCGATATCACAGGAATCATGGGAGTCATTGATAAATCTGACGGAGATGTATTTCTGCTGAATCAGGCCAACGAAGATGGAACTGAATTTCGTGTAAACGCAAAGAGTTTGCTTGGTTTTACTCTGGCATTGTGCGAGTGGCCGGAGAAGTGGATTAAGTGCGACCCGTCGTTGTATGAGCCACTGAAAGATTTTATCATTGATTGATGAAAATTGAAGATGTAAAACTTCCTCGTGGTGAACGTGCTGTACTAACCTACCATATTGGTGGGGAAGTACAGTATGTCATAGTTACCCATATACTTGACACAACTTGGTATTGGCGGTATAATATAGTAGATGGGAAGCTCGTAAAAGATAAGGGCAAAAGTAGAAATCCAAAAGATTTAGAAGGGTGAGCTAATGGAATCTATACTAATATTTTTTGCTGTGCTATTTATTATAGCACTTGTATTGGCATTTTATTTTGGGGTATCGGCGTTTTTCTCTTGGCTCATATGCCTTGCTTGGAACGCCTTCTTTGTACCTGCATTTTCTCCGCTTCCATTTTGGGGAGTAACAATTATACTTTTTATTTTTGAAATTTTTATAGTGCTTATGAGGCGCGAAAGGAACTAAAGCATATGTATCGTTTTGTGGTTGAAATCGAAGAAGATATTGACGTAGACGATGTTTTGGACAATATCGAAGAGGCACTTGAAGCGTCTGGTGTAGAGACATACACAGTAACTGGTGGAGATGTTGGTTGATGTTGGAAACAGTTGGCAAGAATTTTTTGACTCTGAAACCGAGAAAGAGTATTATCAGAATCTTAGAAGATTTTTGTCACAGGAGTACAAAACACAAACAATATATCCACCGCCAGAGGAAATATTTAATGCTTTTAAGATAACACCTTTTGAGAAAATAAAGGTTGTTGTATTGGGGCAAGACCCTTACCACACGCCAAATACCGCAATGGGTTTGGCGTTTTCTGTGAAACCGCATTGCGTAATACCACCATCTTTACGTAATATTTATCAAGAAATTGATAATGAATATGGCGAACATTGCCTAAAGAATGGCGATTTAACACCGTGGGCGCAACAAGGTGTTTTTCTGCTTAATACTACTTTAACGGTAAGACAAGGGAAACCAGCTTCTCATTTTGGTAGAGGCTGGGAAAGATTCACAAATGAAGTGATTTCACTTTTAAATGCTGATAACTCTCCAAAGGTGTTTATGCTGTGGGGAAGAAACGCAAAAGACAAACACAACCTTATAACGAACGAACATCATTTGGTGCTTGAAGCGGCGCATCCAAGCCCATTTTCAGCATATAATGGATTCTTTGGATGTAATCATTTTAGGCTAGCAAATCAGTTTTTGCGAGATAACGATATAGACGAGGTAGTTTGGTAATGGATTTTAGCAATACAGATGTTTGGGGTTTTGAACACGCAATTCGTGGAATGAGAAATCCTCTTGAATCACATATTAAGAGCGATAGCTGGCTTGACAAAGACGGAAAAGTTGTCATTGGGCCTAACGACTTGGATTTGATGAAACGTCTTATTCGCGGCGGTTCTGAGCATAGAAAATTTATGCGTCAAATTATGGTAAGTGTTGATATAAGCGCGGCCTTATATTATTGGAAGGAATTTGATACCTACAAAATCGGAACAACGGCCAATAGCACCAGCACTATGCATCGCATTATGTCAAGGCCAATTACTTTGTCATGTTTTGAATTTGACGATTATAACAATTATTTGGAACTTAGCACCACAAATATCACGCATGGTGGAGAATCATCGTTCACTATAAATGATGCTTGGACGGATATTTTAAGTGTATGTAATATGTTAAGGGACAAATATCTTGTAACCAAAGACAAGCGATACTGGAAAGAATTGATTCGTATTCTTCCAGAATCATGGATTCAGCGGCGCACTGTAACTATGAATTATGAGAATCTTTATTCAATTGTGCGTCAACGTAAAGGGCACAAGTTGGTGGAATGGGAGAGATTCATCAATTGGGTGAAAACTCTGCCATATGCCGATGATTTGGTGTTTTTAGACTGTATAAAGGAGAACGAAACATGAGAGAATATATAAAGATTGAAACATTATTCAATCGACGCGAAGATGGAAGTAAAAAACTAATCGAGGGAGACTTCCGAAACGAAACCGTTGAGTTTCTCAAGGACTTGCCCTGGCAGTTTAGCGAGAAAATTGATGGGACAAATATACAGATTAGATGGGACGGCCATAAAGTATGGTATGGAGGAAGAACAGAACGAGCATCTATCCCATCACACCTTATGAATAAACTGATTGAACTGTTTGGTAGTAGTGATACCGAGCAGTTATTTGAACAAAAATTTGGCGAAACCGAAGTAATTCTTTATGGTGAGGGATACGGCGCAAAGATTCAATGCGGGGAATCGTATAGAAAAGATGTGTCTTTTATTCTGTTTGATGTATTAATTGGCAATATATGGCTTAAAAGAGAGTCAGTTGAAGATATCGCTAGGGCTTTTGGGATTGATGTCGTTCCGATTGTCCTTATTGGCACACTTCAAGACGCTGTTGATTTTGTAAAAACGCATCCAAAATCTACCATTGGTACGGCAAATATGGAAGGTGTTGTTGGACGTCCGATGGTTGAGTTAAAAGATAGAACCGGCAAAAGAGTCATTGTGAAAGTTAAAGTGAAGGATTTTGAGTGATAAACCCTATTTTTATCACTACATAAAATAACGGTTTTATTTGACAATTCACTGTTCGTCATGGTATAATATATACAGTGGAAAACGAAAGTGTCTAATAAAAATCACACACCTGTTGGATTATGTTACACAAAATTTCTCGTTTTTACCATGGTTTTTAGCATCAAAAATAAGTGGCAAAATTTGACGTAAAAACAGCTCAAAACAGGCAAAATTTACACAAAAACAGCTCGAAAACATCGTTTTTTACACAAAAAAGGTTCGAAAACAGGTGTGTGATTTTAGACACAATTATTACAATTTGGTTACAATATTTTTGGGGATGTGATTACTAAATTTTCTTGTTTGGTGTATCTATTTCCTACTGAGTTGGTAGGAATGCCAGAATATGGCAAAAGTGATGTTTTTGTCACTTGATAAAATCCGCATTTTATTGTAAAATATGAGTATAAATCGTGGGCGGTAACTCTGCCCACATTTTGTTCCCGTGATGGAATTGGCAGACATATGCGGCTAAGAACCGTAGTTTTGTGGGTTCAAATCCCACCGGGAACACCACCTTGTAAATATTCGTAAGCTGAGGGTGTGAACAATGGGTAGAAAATATGGAATGTTCGACATTGATAAAAAATACAACGGGTTTTCTTGCGATTATAGTGAGCAAACGGGCAGGTTATTGGCTGAAATTTTTGATGGATATATCAAAGATGGATATAAAATTGGCGTTGACATGGACGGGGAGACAGTGGATATACGTCAATATCATGGGCATTTCAAAGATGATTTTGAATCCGCTTTTGCTAAAGACGAAGATGGTGAAGATGGATTTGAATGGTGTTTATATGATTTTCAAATTATTAGCACAAAACCGTTCGTTTTCATAGCTGATAGAATGAAGTTTATACCATATTTGGAGAGAAAAAGATGAATCTAGTAGTAGGACACAGATATTCTTTTGACCATATCGTAAGAGAATATTGTAAGGCAAATAAGATGGCAATGTCTGATTTGCGTTTTGAGTTTTTCTATAAAGATACATGTTACCCAGAATTTGACGCGAAACCATACGGTTCAATAATAAACGGCAAACAATGCTTTTCAAAAATAACTTCTAGATACGACCGTAGAGGCTTTTGGGCCATCGGCCATCCAAGTCTTATAAGTTTAGAACCTCTTACCATCGGACAAGATGGTATAACCTTTGCTGGTTACTTTGTAAAACGTCATAGCAGAATTAAAAATGCGCCAAAATAATGGCGCAAACTTGTGCCAATAGCATAATCGGATGATGCAACTGCCTTCTAAGCAGTAGAGTGGGGGTTCGATTCCCTCTTGGCACACCATTTATGGCGGGCTGGCGAAATTGGCAGACGCAAGGGACTTAAAATCCCTTGGTAGAAATACCATACGGGTTCGATTCCCGTGCCCGCTACCATTTTAGGGAGTGATTCATATGTCGGTATTATTTCGTGGTAGAAAAGACGAATATTATGGTTCAGAGTTTGCTGATTTAATAGAAAAGTACAATGATATAAACAAAATCCTTTTGGATGATGTTGACAAGAAAAATTATGGAGAGTATAATTGCCGTTTGGATAAAGATGGAAGCAGATTTGTAGTTACAAAGCCCATAGATAAAGAGAGAAGTATGCCTATATGGTATCTCCATACTGTTCATATAAAGAATAAAGAACCTCTAACGATTTCATGTGACGGACGTGCTTTTGTGATGTATACTGCTCCGTCAAAATCAAAGGGAATTTGACAAAACTGATACATTGTGGTATAATATAGGTATGCATCAGTAGCTCAATTGGTAGGGCACCTGCCCTCCAAGCAGGATATTGCGGGTTCAAGTCCCGTCTGATGCTCCACACTCAACGTAGCACAGCCGTAAAGCATTTGGGGTAGATGCCATCGTCGAACGAGGTTCGAGTCCTCGTGGGGTTGTGTGGTTGTTGAGTAAAGACGAAAAGGATGTTCAAATATTAGGCTTAGTCTTATTCTAAGCCTATTTCTGTTTCGTTGCGTAAAAACGAGGAGGGCAAATGACGCTCCCCTGTGCTAAACCACAGGGGTTTCTCCCAAATGCGTTATCAGACTAAGGACTACGAAATTAGTCCTACGATAGTTAGGTTATGATACCCTTGGTTATCGACTCAGACCATTGCTCTATCACATATATTTAAGTTAGGTGAGAGTAATTATAGCCTTGTGATATATGCGTAAAAAGCCTAATTATCATTGTCGAGAGTAAGAGCAAAAGCCTATATGGTAACAGTATAGGAAATAGCCACAACTAAGTCTTATGATTTAGCATTATGCATTAAATTGTGTCAAGAAAGAAGCATCTGTTATGGTGTATGTACTGAACAAATATGGACAACCACTTATGCCTACTAATAGGTACGGAAAAGTAAGACATCTTTTAAAAGATAGTAAAGCAAAGGTAGTTAATCGTTGTCCTTTTACAATTAAACTGCTGTATGATAGCACAAATTATACACAGAATTTGACTTTGGGCATAGATACTGGTTCAGGTACTCTTGGTTCTGCTGTATCGGACGATAACGGAAATGTTGTCTATATGTCAAAGGTAGTAGTAAGAAATGATATTACAGATAAAATGACACGAAGAGCAAAGTATCGTAGAAATCGTAGAAACAGAAAAACAAGGTATCGTAAAGCAAGATGGTTAAACAGAAAGAATAGTATTAAGAAAGACAGATTTAGTCCCACTATGATAAGCAAATTTCATAGTCATATTAAAGAAATTGAGTATATTAAATCTATTCTACCGATTACTACACTTGTATTAGAAACAGCACAGTTTGATACCCATTTACTTGAAAATCCAAGTTTAGTAAATCCTAAAATTAAGCATTGGGGATACCAAAAGGGCATCAATTATGGCTTTGAAAATACAAGAGCCATGGTACTTAATAGGGATAATTATACTTGCCAGTATTGTAAAGGTAAGCATAAGGACAGCAAATTAGAAGTACACCACATCGTATTTCGTAGTCGAGGTGGTAGTGATGAAGAAAGCAATTTAATTACATTATGTCATACTTGTCATAAAGACTTACATAGTGGCAAGATTGCACCTAAATTTAGTGGCAAGAAAAAAGGTACACTTAAGTATGCCACGCAGATGAATAGCATAAGGTGTCAGTTACTCAAAAAATACCCAGATGCAATAGAAACCTTTGGCTGTGTAACTAAAGCAAATAGACTTTCTGTTGGTATTGAGAAAGACCACCATTTAGATGCTTGCGTAATAGCAAGTGGATTAAATCCTATTGCCATAAAAACTAATTTATTGTATATAAAGAAATCTGTATCCAAAGGTGATTATCAGCAAACAAAGGGCATCAGAAGTGAACAACCAATCACCACTGGTAAGATATGTGGTTTTAGAAAATTTGATAAAGTCAAATATTTTGGTAAAGAATACTTTATCAAAGGTCGTATGAGTACAGGCTATGCGGTTCTTATGGATATAGATGGTAACAAGATAGACTTTTCTACAATGCCAAAAGGTTACAAAACACCAAAATTAAGTAACTGTAAGCGTTTAGCAAGTAGAAAAACAACATTGGTAACACAAGTGGCTGTTTAAACAGCCACTATTATGACAGAGCAGGTTTCACCCCGTCATGCTAAATCATAGGGGTTTCACCTGTGATATTTATAAATAGGACGGTAATGCGATGAAAGAATTTATTTGCCCTGTATGTGGGTATCATACCCAAGGAACCGAAAGAAATGAAGAAGTTTTAAATGTTATGAATCTCATTGGAGCAGTTGCTGGTGGCCCAGAGTATAAAGCATACTGCGAAAACTGTGGTAACACTTTCCCTATTGTAGACGACATCTATGAGATTGTAGAAATCACAAATGTAGACGGTACAGCAAAAACAGATGAAAGAGCATTGGCAAGAATTGGACGTAAAGTAATTATCGGTGAGCTGGAAGTTGGAAAACGAGCTGTTTTGCCATATGTGCCAGAATATACTAGGTTTTTACATACGTCTACTGTTACTGAAATTGTTTCAACGGCTGATGGATGGTATATCATTGTTACAACACTGAATAGTGTGTATAAATTGAAGTGTGTTGAGACAGTCAAAAATGTTTGACAAGTTCTTGGTTTTGTGATATAATAGATTCATCAAGTCAAGGACGGTAAACATGTATGAATGAACGATTCCTCGATTGTCTGGTAAATGGAGATTGTTTCAAAGTTTTGCCAGACATTGAGGATTGTAGCATTGATTTGATTCTTACTGACCCGCCTTACAATACAACAAATTGTGAGTGGGAGTGCGAAATTGATATTGACGGTTTATTCACACATTACAAAAGGATTATAAAAGATAATGGCACAATAGTTATGTTTGGGAATAATCCTTTCTCAGCAAATGTGATTGTGAAAAACCAAGATATTTATAGGTATAGTTGCGTTTGGGTAAAACCGAACGCAACATCGCCTAACCTAGCTAAAACTCAACCTATGCGTAGGTATGAGGACATCATGGTCTTTTATAAGAAGAAGAACATCTACAATCCTGTAATGTCTGAGGGTAAACCATACGTTTGGAAAAGCAAGCGTAGTGGCGGAGAAGCTACACAAATAGCTTACAAACAGGACAAAGAAATCATAAACACAGGGCAACGCTATCCCACAAATGTGTTTGAGTTTAAACAAGAGAGAGGACTTCATCCAACACAGAAACCAGTGGCATTATTTGAGTATATAATTAAGTTGTACACAAATCCAGAAATGGTTGTATTAGATACATTTATGGGGAGTGGTACAACACCAGTAGCTTGTCTAAATACTAATAGGCATTTTATTGGCATTGAGATGGATAATACTATTTATTCTATCGCTGATAATCGTGTAGCTGAACATGCGAAATTGTTTGACACGGTAGAGTAGATTGTGTTATAATATATGTGGTGAGAAACTTATTGGAGGTCAAAAAATGGATTTAAGACTCGTAGGAGAATGGGACGGTACACCGGAAAAATATGACCGATTCTCTGAAAAACTCTTAGAGCCAGTGTGTCGTGAGTTCTTCAAGGACGATACGTTGGTTGTGCTTTACAACCATCATCTTCCTGAGATGGAAGTCACGGACGAAACGCTCGAAGTGTGCTTCAGGGATTTTATTTCGGCCAATGTGGATGAAAACAGAAACAAGGTGTTTATCGTCAACTGGGGCTGGCATCATAGGAACGATGGTGGCGCTGACATCCGTTCTTACATGGACTCGTTGCGTCTGTGTAACAGTAATGCTGTTTCATTCTCTGGAAAGGATTTGAAACCCAACGAGTATGTGTTCAAGAACAAGAACGGTATTGCGTTGGCAACATGGAGAATCACAGACAAGGGTTATTCGGTTCTGTATTTTCTGTGGGATGCTTTCCATGTAACTTCAGATTCAGCTGTTTCTGAATGGAAAAAGGAAATTCTTCCGTTCGCCATCAACCAGTTCGCGGCAGGAGTTTTCCTCGAAAAGTATGGTGAAATGGTGTTAGAGGGCAAACAGGATGAACGTCTTGTTGGCAGAACGTTTACTTCAATTTCTGACAAGGCGCGACAGGTTGTTGGAAAAGATGGAGAAAAAGCAGTCATTGAGGAAATGATTGACAAAGCTCCTGTAAAAGAAATTACGTTGTTCTTGAATCAGGTTGCCAACTGTAAGAACACTCAAAACGCACGGCGTAGCAGTAAGGTAATCTTTGTGACAAAAGAGCAGGTAAGAAAGTGGCTTCTGCCTTGGGCAGAAAAGAAGTGGCCGTATTATGTTATGTTCGGCCATCAGTTCTCAATTTCTCACGATATACACATCGCTCTGCGTCCCGATAAGGATGAAGTTCTTATCCAATCTATGCTTGGTGACTTCAAGCGCAAGTTCATCAAGTATGCTCCGATTCTCGACATGTTCAGCACGCAAGAGTTTTTGAGTAACACTGTCCGTTCGCACGACCAGCTTACAAAGTATAGGCCGGTAAAGAGCGGAGAGAAACTATCTAGGTATCTTTCCAGTTTCTTCGATGATAAAGAGTTTGATGTTGAACTTTCAAAGTTCATCCAGAATAAAGAAGTTCATTCTGTCGCTCATATCAGCATCAACCCCATGGACTTTATGACTGCCAGTGTAACAAAACACGATTGGCACTCTTGTCATGCTCTGCATGATGGAGAATACGCTCTTGGAAGTCTGAGTTATATGTTCGACGAGGGAAGTTTGATTGCGTTCATGGCGTCTGACCGTGAATACACATACGACCTCGATGGTAAGGGTAAACCGTTCGCTTGGAATAGTAAATCTTGGCGTCAGATGGTGTATGGTTCTATCAAGGATAACATGTTCATCTTTAGCCGAGAATATCCTCAGCATTATCAGAACGACGCAATTACAACTGAGGTTCGCACGATACTTGAGCATACTATTGCTGAGTTCTGTGATATTCCGAGCGTTTGGGTGAAGAAGAACAACGGCGCAAAGAACAGCATGGGGACTATCTATACGAATGCTAAGAATGCGAAGCATTACGATGATATCCCGAGAAATCAGACGGTTCTGATTCGTCACAAGATGAATATGGACATTTCTGGGCCTATCGTAATTGGCTCCTGCCCAGCATGTCCGATTTCTGGAAAGCTCCTTACAAATTCCAATAGAGTCGTTTTCGATTCTTCGGTTTTGTAAGACTTAGATAGGAGTTCAATATGAAAATTTTATCTGGCGCAAGCCACCCAGCAGTTTATGTAGACGATACCGTTTTCGATAAGTTGTCGAAATATGCTTTGGCACTTACACAGAGAGCAACTATCGTTTGCGATTGTATCGTGGATGATGTTGCGGGTACAGTTCAAGTTATCGAGGCAAATATTGTCGAACAGACAGTGGATTACCTCAAAAACTCCTCGAAGTATGAGGAAATCAACCAGTATATCGGATACCGTGAGGATAAAAACTACGGTACGATATTTGCTCAATGTATGATTCGCAATACATTGGGCGCGACACATGATGCTTTCGAAGAAAAGGACTTTACATACTTTGAAAAGTTGTGTGAAGTTACAGACTGGTTGTTGGTTGGTGAAATCACAAAACCGTCTGATGGAAGCGAAGCGTCGTTGCATCTTTGGTACATGGATTTGGAAAACAGAATCGCATATGGGTATTCTGACCCCGGCATAAAATCCGTAGACGGATTTGACGGGCAATGGAAACGTAGTTCTTATGGTTATTACGACCAGAAAGAAATTGAGTCTGAGGTTAAGCGATTTTGTAAAACCAAAACATCGACATATGGCGGCACAACGTACTATGGTACAAGTGGTTATTCGTCACATAATTATTCAACTCCGGCAACTCCTCCGGCCAAAAGCAAGCTCAACAAAGACGACCCCGACATTTCCAAAATCGTTTAAGAGAGGGAAATGATATGGGTAAGAAGAATTTTGAAGCATATTATGGCCCCGAAAAGGAAATTTTGAGTATGAAAATGGCGGCTTTTCTGCTCTTGAATGGGTGTAAACTGAATCATACTCGGAAAGACCTCGTAAAGCCACATCGTTTCATTTACTTCTTCGCCAAAACTCCACAACTTGATATGCTTATGAGCAAATACACCGAATATCGAGACGCACTCGGTGAAATCAAGAACGATACTTTCGAGAAGTATATTCGTGGCGTTGACTTTGGCGTAGAAGAAATGGCCGCAGGAGATAAAGGAGAGCAAAAATGAAAGGTTTTAACTTCGATGGGTATAGGCTCATTGTAGAATGTCGTGAAAACGACCTCGTTGAATATCTTGGACGTCAGATTCCAAAGATTTATGGCGAAGATAATTGTACTGTAACACAGGACTATATTTTCGCAAAAGGCACAATTCCAGTTATTCTGTGTGCCCATATGGACACAGTATTCAATAAACCGCCCGAAACTGTTCTGTACGACCCAAAGCAGGAGCTTATTTGGTCACCAGAGGGTATCGGCGGAGATGATAGGAATGGTATTTATACTATTCTGAAAATCATTTCTGGACGTGAAAAAGATAAACTCCCGTCTGTGCTGTTTACAACACAGGAAGAAAAAGGTTGTATTGGCGCAAGAAAAGCGGCAAAACCTTTAAAAGCAAAGGTTGGAGAAATCAATTTCGCAATCCAAATTGACAGACAGGGTTCTACTGATGCGGTTTTTTATCAGTGTAAGAACCGTGAGTTCATAGACTATATCTGTTCATTTGGATATAAAGAAACTCCGGGTTCTCGGACAGATATCTGTGAGATTTGTCCAGAGTGGGACATTGCTGGCGTGAATTTCTCTTGTGGATACATCCACAATCATACCGATAAAGAGATTGTAAACGTCAAAGACATGTTCCAGACAATCAACATGATTGAAAAAATTCTGGACGACGAGGGTAATAAGAAACATTTCCCTTTCGTGGTAAAATCTGCCACAAAAACAAAAGAAGAAAAGGGCGTCGGCGCAAAAAGTAACGTGTCGAAGCTCCTCACAGACGATGAAGATTTGGACTCGTTTCCCAGCGGTACGTTTCCTGATACTCCTAATACGGATGATGCTCTGCTGATTGCCATGTTTGGAGATAAAAAATAACATCGTTTTTATTTGACAGGTTCCCCGACATTATGATATAATATATATAGTGGATGGGGAAACACAAATTAGTGTCCGTTATATTCACATAAATTTTATTAAACAAGGAGACAAACATCTATGGCAAGAACGATTAAGACGAACAACGACCTCAAGGTGGCTATGATTCTGACTGTCAAGAACGGAGACAAGTATGTTGTCGTGGCAGACGATAACGGCCATCACGACGTTATCAATCTTATGAACGGCAAGTCCAACGGCATCGAAGTTGGTACGGACAAGATTGCCGTGTGCGGCGGCACCAAGGGTAGCCGTGACGTTGTAAAGGTTGAGGAGTTTGAGGCTGTTCCCACCCGTAACCGCCTGTCCGAAGCTCTCAAGTACATGACGGGACGTTGCTTCACCGAGTATCTTTCTACGGTTTGGGTTGCCGAGGACCCGCGTCTGACTGCCGCAAAGGCAAAGGCCGCAGAAGCTGAAAAAGCTCTGGCGGCGGCACGCGCAGAAATCGCACGTTATAGCTAATCGGAGCTATAACCGAATCACAAGCTGGGGCGGAGATTCCGCCCCAGCTTCAATTTTTGATAACAATAAAAGGAGGCGTTTTTATGAACCTCATACTGTTTAGCAGTTTCTTTGGGGATAAAAAAGTACATGATTTCATCATGGAAAAGTCGAAAAATCGTGACCCTAAAATTTGTGTAATTCCATCATTTACAAATTTTTATGGTGTCACATCCACAGGAGAATATCGCGCTCTTGTGAAAATGGGATTCAATCACGACAACATATCTATGTTCGACGTTGGCTATTTATGGGATGAAACAAAAGTTGATTCACTGATGGACAACGATGTTATCATTCTTGGTGGTGGAAATACATTCCTTTTTCAGTGGCTGTTGCGCACACATGGTATGCTTAATATATTGAATAAATTTGCGTCTAATGGTGGTATTCTTATCGGTGAAAGTGCTGGCAGTATTATGATGTCTAAAACCGTTGAAATTGCGCGGTTTGCTGACCAAGACATCGTAGGCTCTGGCAATACTGATGGAATTGGCCTTGTAGACTTTAACATGAAGCCGCACTTTGGTTCATGGATTAAGAACCTAGGAGATTTTGTCGATTGGAGCCACATGCATGACGGAGATTTATATTGCCTGTTTGATGGTGGATATATTATCGTTGACGATGAAGAAATCACGCCATATGGTGATTATATCCGATTTAACAACGGTAAAGTAAAAGACTTTTGTCTGAGAGGGCACTATGACTACTAAGTATGGCGTAGGCCAAGTCTATGACGGGATGGTTCAAATTGAGTTTATTATGCCTAATGAAGATTGGGCAAATGAACTTTGTCTTGTACTTAATAGATTGTATTTTGGAGACGAACAATTTGCAATTTATATGGAGCAGGACAATCCACTCGAATATTTTTACAATGATGATGGGTACGCTGTGTGGCCCATCGACTGTTACGACGAGAAAGATGATACAAAAGAATCAGCCATTTCGAGCATAGTAGACGCGCTTATGGAGGATGGTTATTTTGACAAAGGATAAATATTCTTTGGGTTCAAGAGAGAAGTTCGTTGAAGCATTTAACGCCTCTAAAGACTGGCAGAAGTGCGATGCTATTGCCAATAGAGGATATATCGAAAAAGACAATGTTCTTTATTTCTATCTCAAAGGCAAAGAGCGCACAAAGATAAACTATGAAGAATATTGTATTATGTCACATTTGACAAAACAATCCTAAGTGTGATATAATATAAGTATACTAAGAGAAAGGCAGGATTGATGATATTGTATAAATGGCAGTTGCCCGGCGCATTGCGTAGTGGCATGGTTTTGACTGTAAAAAGTATGGATGAACTTACAAAAGAGTTCGGCAGTTTAGAGGGAGTGCCCGGTGGTTTTACCACACACATGCGCATATATTGTGGACACAAATTTCGTGTAACACCAGAAGTAAAAGATAGAATCGTAAAGACAAACGAATTTATCTCAATTCGCCTTTTCCAAAAAGACGGGTTTGGTTTTTCGGCGGCAATGCTGAAGCCCAATAAAAAAGAGCTGTGTGAACGTGTAGAGGACGCCATTGTTATTAATGGCGCTGGAGACTTTGACAAAGCAATTATTGAAGAAATGCTGTCAAAAGTTGATTTTGACATGGCAAGAAAAATGATTGCTCATGGTACATGGGAGAATGCTTCACCAGAGGAAATCCCAATGGACTATGTAAAAAAGATGTTGACGAATTGGGCAATCAACAAGAAGTGGCTTTATCTCTTAATGGGGCGCAATCTGTCAGTTAAGAAAACATTCCAAGTCAACAAAACAGAATGTGAAATGGAGGCTTTGATTGATAATTTTGTCAGTGAGTTTCCAGTATATGGATTTCATGTAAGACAGTTTTCGACTAGGGAAATTCTTGATAACAAGATTTATAGAGTTCCCCGCCTTTACTCTAAGTATTGTGATATATGTCGAACCGGAATGAAAGTATCAAAGTTCTTTTCACAGCTCTTGAATGACGATATGTTTGATATCGCTTTGTCTAAAATCATGCAGAACACCAAGATTGATGCTGTTATTGAAATTTCCATTGACCCAATGGACTATTTTACAATGTCAATCACAAAACACAAATGGGTGTCATGTTTTGATATTGGGAAAGGTAGTTTTTCAAACTGCGCATTTTCTATAATGCAAGATGCCTTTACAGCGATTGCGTTTAAACATAACGACAAAAAACATGATTATACGCTTAAGGTTAGGGGCGGTAATTTTCAATTTCAATGGAACAGCAAACAGTGTCGTAGCGCTGTTTGTTTCGACGAAGCCAGTAAGAGCATTATGGGCTTTAGAGGACAGGGTAGTCCCGATAGCTCATATTATGATGCTGTCGATGCCGTAGCAAAGGAAATTATAGGTGGTACTGATGTTGAGTATACCAAAATCGACAGATATTCAAGCACTTACTATCAAAACAATTCTTGGCACTATACGCCGAAAGAGTCCAGATATGGCCATGTACACGACGATGCTCAACATATTCTTATCCCAAATGGTGCTAATAGAGACGCTATTGAAATCAAAATGGGAGTTCCTGAGCTTAAAAATCCTTTGAACGGGAACGTTATACATCGAAGTTCAAAGTTATGGTGAGAAATATGTCTTATGACGAGTTCAAGTTATTGTTAGACGATATAACGTTTAGAGAAACGCACGAGTTTGATGCGTTTCCAATTGATTCTGACGGATGTGTTTTGTATAATATTGGCGTGCATACGACTATGTTTCTTGATAGTGGCGAACTATTAGTACCTAAAATTAGGAACTGGATTGATATAAGTAACGCCGAAATAAAAGAGAATAAAGATAAAATAATTGTTGAGACTTATGATTGGATTTTTAAGTTTTATAAGGCCCGCAAGTACGACCCGTCTAAAGACGGTAAAGTGAAGGCTGCTTTTTCGCCGCTTAGAGATACACGTCCGTTTACTGTTAATACATCAGTCATAACAGGAGGACTATCGTCTAGTCCATATCTAACATTTATTTCTTCTTTGCGTAGCACAGGAATACTGAACCATGTTGATACAATAACCACAACTGGCACCACTTTAAACGTGCGAATAGATAGCAATGGAAGAATCATATTTGTATAGAAAGGAGAACAAAATGAGAGTATTTTTGACGTCTGATTTACACTTTGGGCACAAAAACATCATCGAATATGAGAAGCGTCCGTTTAGGAATATCGAAGATATGAACGCTGGTATCATCAAAAACTGGAACAAGGTTGTTTCAAATGATGATATGGTATTCTGCCTTGGAGATGTTTCTTTTGGCGGCGCAGAAATGACCAAAGAGTGTGTAAGTCAATTACATGGAAAGAAAATCCTTATCATGGGCAACCACGATAGAGGCCGTTCTATTTCGTGGTGGATGGACAAAGGGTTCGATGAAGTGTACCGTTATCCCATTATGTATAATGGCTTCCTTGTTCTTGGACATGAGCCACCCGATTACATGAGTGACTTTACGCCATACTATTTTGCTTATGGACATGTCCATGGTAGCGAGATGTATAAGACGCTTACAAAGAGAAGCGTTTGCGTATGCGTTGAGCGTTGGGGTATGGCACCAGTAGAGTTGAGCAGAATCGAGGAGCTTTGGAAAGTCTATTACTAAAACCTCGGTTCTGCTTGACAGAATCACATAATCGTGGTATAATATAAACATGATAAGGGAGTGACAACTAAATGTTCCAAGATGGAATTTATCAAGGCACATATCTCCCGCATTTTATTTGTGATAAAACCATGGAAATGATTGGCGAAAAGAATCGTCAAATATTTCATTCTAGACACTGTTCTGAAAAAATAGTAGAAAACTATTTGGAACACAAGAATTGTTTTAAACGCAGATATAATTTGACTGACATCGACAAAGAACTGTTGCTTTGCGGCGAAATAGTTCGTGTCGAAGTAAGACAGGGGAGAATAGATAAGGCGGTTCTTAGAGTTCCTTATGGTGATACTAAAAACCTAATCGTTGTTATAGGGTTTAATCATCCAAGATATAGATATCCATGTATTTATGTCATTACAGCATGGGTAAATATAAAACCCGAATACAGTGTATTCAGGAAAAAGGGGAGTTCTAAAGATGGGAAGAAAAGAAGTAAGGGAGTTTGAAAAATCAAAAGTTGTCCCATATCGAGAGGTTCTGCCGTATTCAGTAGCAAAAGTTGAGTTCGGTGAAAAGGGCAATTTTGTTCGTGTTATCCTTCGCGGATTCTCTAGGCAGTCAAACGGAGACTTGTGTATTCTATATTCATGGCCGACCACTCCACGCAAAATTGAAAAGATGTATTCGATTGGTGGAAGTATGGATGAAGAAGTAGAAGTCATTGGTGTTTACGCATGAGTGCCGTAAAGCCCCCGACTTTAGCCGTGGGGAGTGTCAAGCATAGAAAAACATGTGTTTTTATTTGACACATATCACGATGAAGTGATATAATATAGATACTGAGGAACACCAAATAAAACATCGTTTTTATTTGACAGCGTTTGGTTCAGTATGTTATAATAATAACACTGGAACAGGGAAGCAAATCAAAAATAAATTTCTCACCTTTTATGCTAACTTGTTTCAGTGTTTCAAACTCCATAGGATTGACGGCAACTCCACTATACACGATTGAGCATAGCGGACGGGCGAACAATAGCATCGTGAACGCGGTGGATTCTATGGAGTTTTATATGGCAGGTTCGACTAGCGGTCTAGGTCGCCGCCCTCTCAAGGCGGAAACATGTGTTCGAATCACATACCTGTCACCAATATGGCCTCTTGGACAAGGGAAAGTCGTCTATCTCTCCGATAGAAAGCGGTGGTTCGCATACCACCAGAGGTCACCATTTATGGTTGCTTGGACAAGGGAAAGTCGCCCGCTTCTCAGGCGGGAGGCGGTGGCTCGTATGCCGCCAGCAATCACCATTACCCATTGCGCAACTGCAGTGCGTAAAATCCAATGTGTTAATGCAAGTGGGTCATTCGTTCGGTGTTTTCCAGCCGAGCGGAATCATGTTGGTTGAGCTGACATGGAAAATCAGCAAAAGACATGCGTCAAATGCTTCACTCATACGACTGTGCTATGGCAGAGTATGTGGGCGTGTGTTATGCACATCAAATATAAACTTGCAGCTCGGAAGTTTGACGTGGAAAATTCCTCGTATTTTCACAGAGCATTTGAGCACAAACGGCGAGGTCGCTACTCGCTGGGTATACTTTGCTGGCGGGTCAGCAATTCCCGCCAGCGTTCTATGGCCCCGTAGACGAATTGGATAGAGTCGCCACCCTTTCAAGGTGGAGTTTTTGCGGGTTCAATCCCCGCCGGGGTCACCAGTTGGGCATAATTTTTCCTCTTAATTTTCCCCTTATCTTTGGGGTGGGAATACTCGCCCCATTGTGTTGGTGTAGCGCATAGGAAGCGCACTCACTATTAACGCGAGTTGACTGGGTTCGAGTCCCAGCACCGACACCATCAACCAAAACATTTGTCAAAAAAGGAGAGCAAGATTTATGGTACTGAAAGAAGCATTTCACGCACAGAACGTACTTACCAAGTGGCTTACAGACGTTGAGCGTCGTATGGCTATGACCGACCTCTTTGTGAAAACCAAAGAGAAACATCTGAAATCCAAGGCATATTCAGAAGCAGAGGACGAAGAAATCGAAGTCCTGTGCGTCAAAGAGAGCTATCGTTTGCTCAAAGCTGATGGCTCTGCAGTTTCGGCGTCTGAGCTTCTTGGATTCGCGCTTCAGCTCGTGGATGAAAAATGCCGCCTTTCTGACGCAATTCGAGATGCTAAACGCACTATCCCGTTCGATTTGGACAACGCCATTAATATGGCAAACGTCAAACGTTCTCTTTCTGAGTATGTTACCAACATCACTTCTATCAAATCCTCTGCTACAAAGTCAGAGGGAATTGGGTATAAGATGGATAATGAGGGCAAACAAACGTCCTATCGTTATCCCATCGAATGTGTAAAAACCATTGACTTCGACCGCAACCACTTCCGCAAAATTCAGCGCACTCTTATCACGGAAGCAAATTCGACATCCAACTATGTGGACAAAGCGATGGTAACAACGGATGTAACCTACGAGTCGATTTTCGACTTCGATGGTTCTCTTTCTGATGCGGTAGAGACTTACTTTTCAACCGTTATGGGCGCTGAGAAGTAACTCCCGCCACAGGGCTAACCGCCCTGTTTAAAAGCAAATTGGAATATGAGTAAACCGGTTCAGACGCAGATGAACTATGAGGCTGCGTAAAAATTTTGCTCTTTGAGCGAAAATCTTATCTTGCTTTATTAAAAGTTTGACTGATAATCAAATTGTGATGATAGTTTCGTGTTGACTTTACTAACACTTCATATCAAGCAAAAGTCTCATGCGTCGTTACATCACGACTTCGATTATTCATCATCGTGTTAGCTCATACTTCAATACAACCATCAGACGTTTCGCCAGTTTTTTTTATAATGTATTGGAATTACATTTCTTAGAAGAATTTCTGGTTTTGAATAATATATTAGCGATGAACACGCAAGTGGAATTTGCGAAGTATGTTATGACAAACAAATTGGCTGAAATTATTTCAATTTGCTTTTAAACAAGGCGGCTAGTAATGAGTTTAACAAAGGGGTTCAAAGAATGAGTAAGTTAGATGGAAAGTTCAATGTAGGACAAACATACACCTATAAAGATGTATACCGTTTCTTCCCAAAAGCATATTGCGACATACGTCTTATTCGTGGAGAATATTTTTACCATCAGAGAGTGAAAAACGATGGTTATGGTGTTTATATAGGGGAGCACGAATTTTGCCCGGCTAGAATAAGATATAGGGGAAACGGGTCGTTTATCTCTACAAGTTCCGGGAATGAGTTTGTGTTCTATTTGACAGACTGTTGATAATATGATATAATATAGACAATGAAAACGACGCGGTGTGAAAGTAAGGGAAACGGCTGGGTTCATACCCCATGCCTTTCGAGTTCGAGTCTCGACACCGCAACCAACCGCCATTTGCTTGCGGTAGATTTGGCCAATCTCAAAATGGCTCTAGTTTCAGAGGTCTAGCCTATTATTATTAAAATCTCTGACAGGTTATACGAGGGTTTGGGTGGGGCGCAATATTGGGAGCGCAAAGGAGCCATAGCTTTTCCCCTGATGGCGTGTAGTATAACTTTGTGTGTTGATGTAGCTCAGTCTGGTAGAGCAGTCGAGCGATTAAACGACAGGCCGTTGGTTCAAATCCAACCATCAGCATCAACCTCTGTAAAGAGGTAAACCCCTTTCTTTCTCTTTTCTTTGTCCCAAAAATCCGCCGACTAAGGATTCTTATGCGTTACCCTCTCGCATAAGTTATGTCAAATCGGGCATGAAGTCGGCAATTATTTTGTTAAATTTTTGTAAAATCTGTCATTAATCTGTTGACAAAATGACGATTTTATGATATAATATAAACATCAAAATTTAATATTTCTGTACTGTTACATGTCACTTAGGTATCTCCTTTATGTATCAGCTTTTCCATGATGATTACGCACAATTTCATTACCAATGATGTATTCTTCGCAGAACTTCTTTTGTTGTGAAATTCGACAAATTTCATTCTAGGCACTCCTAAGTGGCATGTAACAGTACAGAATGGAGGGAGGAATCAGTAGAATGAGAAAACTTTCGTTTATCGAAAGTCTTGCTCTGGCGTTACGCGATATTGCTGAAGCAACTGGCATGAGCGATGTACGCTATGACTGGACGATTATGGGGCGATAAGCCCCAAAATTTGGGCAGTTCGTATAACTGGAAATACGGCTCGGCATGTGCGTCCGAGACAATACAGGTTCAAATCCTGTGCTGCTCCTGCGTGGGAACTTAGCTCAGTTGGTTAGAGCGGCGACCTTATAAGTCGTGTTTGTGCGGGGTTCGAGTCCCTGAGTTCCCACCACCAGAATCTTTCTGGCATTGTTTGTTATTCTTTCTCCTAAAAACATAGCCACGATGTTCCCTTTTCCTCCTGAGAGGGTTTTGTAGTGGCACGATTCTTAAATTAGGTGGTGTAAAGCATGAGATACATATACAAGTTTAACCCTTTAAAAGAACCCGTTATCAAAGGCCCAATCGAAAAGGTATTGAGCCTCAAGAAACAAAACGAAACCACTGTTGTGTATTGTTTAATGCGTGATACGATGCCAAGAAGTCGCACTGTTACGTTTCGCCCGATTGAAACCGGAGCTTACATAAAAGATGAAAGCCTTGGCGGATATACATTTCTTGACACCATTATGTACTATGATGATTCGTATGTGCTTCACTGGTTCTACAAAATCGAATAATAAGCTGTGCTTGCCGATGGTTGGCAACTAGACTTGAAATCTAGGATACGTCTGAAAGGACGGTGGTTCGATTCCTCAGCACAGCGCCAAGTACACCAAAACCAAGCGAACAATTTTAGACAAAGTGTCATTTTGGTTCCTTTTATTCCGTATCAGTTTTTATGTTCGCAAAAGTCCCCAAGTTTTTGGTCTTGGGGTATAAATGCAGATATACTCAAGTCTGGTTAAGAGGACGGTTTGCTAAACCGTTAGGGGCATATTGTCCGCGTGGGTTCAAATCCTACTATCTGCGCCATTTCAAAATCACACATAAATAGTTGTCTTTTTATGTGTGAATCATCGGGGTATAGCGCAGTTGGTAGCGCGCCTGCTTTGGGAGCAGGATGCCGGGAGTTCAAGTCTCTCTACTCCGACCACCTGATTTCCGCTTGATTCGCTTGAATCTCTTTTTTTAGAACGGCAAATCAGAATGTCCACTATCTACACAAAAAGAGTTATGGATACTAATTCCATGGCTCTTTTTGTGTATTTATACGCATTTGATTTGACACATGATATGTTTTCGTGGTATAATATATACAATGAAAGGGGATGTAGTGTCGATGGAAACAAAAACATTGTACTATGCGCACACAGACAAGAAAGCATATCAGAATCTTGTAAAAGAAATTATCACTCGTGGCAAAATTGCGTCTAAGGATGAAAGAGAGTATTATTATTACTTCTTTTATGAGACTGATTTCGGTGCGTTTAGACTATTGGTTGACAAAAGCAATCGTATAGCATATACTATAACAGCTTTTGTTAATACATGGAACAACATCTTCGCTTCAGGAGTGATTAAATGAATCCTAATTTCGCAATATCGGTATTGACGGTTAAAGGACAATTTGTAATAGGGAGTTCTCGCGGCGAGAACGCTTTAATAGCATTAGCAAGATTTCTTCATCGTGCTGGAATAGATGTAGATGATTTCATTGAAATCCAAATAGCAGAACGATTTGAAGATGGAAAACTTTCAAGTCGAATGTTAAGTCTCAGTTATACAGGGAAGTCCAAAACGTTTCCGACGATAGAAGAAATATTCAATAAGTGAGGGACAATATGGTACACAATGGCAAAAATGTAGAACTTGTAGTTACAAGCGGCAAACTTTACGCCTATGATAAGTCCAAAAAATATTCTGTGTCTTTGCCGAAAGGTACACAGATTTATATGCGACAAAAGTTTGATTGGCTCAAGTATTTGAAGAAATACAACGAACTTAGAATGAGACATGAGAAAGAATGGACAATTTCACAAATTGAGCTGATTTCTGTCGCATTGGCATGTGAAAAATATCCGTGGGGATTCAAGTTGAAAGAGAACGGATATAAAATCAAGTATAATGAAAAGGATGAAGAATATCATATCAATATGATTGTGGAGGTAATGTGATGTACGATTTCAGAAATGTCTATGGACATATAGAGGTATATTATAACGGGAAATTTGTTTTCTCAGCTGACACAATTGAGGAAGCACAAAGGGAGTTGCAAGAGCTTTGAATCTGACAAAAGATTTGGCAAATATAATCAAAATCATAATCGGTGAATATGATATTGACACATCATATGATGGAGAACCGTACTATGGTGGATTTTTATACGACATCACCCCCAAAGGGTTCATTATTGCCGACAGAAAGATACAACATTGTAAAAGTCCAGAATTTAGTATAGATGAACTAATGGCACATCGTCTAGAATTTTTAGACCGTAAAGTAGTTACTATTAAAGGCAGAGGATGGTCATTAACCGATTATGTTGCTTTTTATCCAAGCCATAGGCAACCTCATCTGTATCAGGAAGATGGTAAGAAAAAGGGTTATTATGAGCAATGGGTTAAAAAAATAAACGAGGTGTTGATTTGAAGGTGTTGATTTGAGTGGATATAAGAGTATTTTCAAGAGCAGACTTGCTGACATATTTGCTTCAACATGACATTGAAGAACCGTTTTTAATTCTATCAATAGTAACCCCTCTCGACAGAAAACCATTCTTTAAAAACCAACACGCAATTATAGTCACAGAGTTCTTCTATGATGAAGAAAACGTCATGGGAATGTCAGAAGAACATGCAAAGCATTTTGCTGACGCTGTGAAATACAACAAGGACAAAGTAGAACATATATTTGTCCATTGTGATGCAGGAATTTCTCGTAGTGCGGGAGTTGCCGCCGCAACGATGAAATATTTGAATGGTAACGATTGGCCTATATGGAATAGCTATATGTATTCTCCCAACACACGATGTTATAGGCTAATGATGAATGAGTATTTCGGTGCTTTTGACGCAGACGAAGCATATGATAAATACGTCAAAAACATGGAAATATATAAAGAAAAACTTAAGTATGATTTTGAGTAAGAAAGGTGAGCAAAATGGAAATTTGTACAAAACTTGAAAAAGGTGATTTCGCCCGGTTCGCTATTGACGGGAACTTTGCTAAAACCACATGGGGCATCGTAACCGACCACAAAAGCATCATCAATCTGATGGACGGTTCGGAGTATCCGTTGGAAGAAGTTGGAGTTGTAAAGATGTGTCCATCCAACAAGATGGGACTTGAATTCTCTCCAATTGAATCTTTCCAATATGTGCCCATGGCTTCAAAGGATTGACAAATACTTTAAGGGCGTATGTAAAATCATACGCCCTTTTTCTTTTCGGGGTGTAATATGCTAAAAACAGGAGATTTCGTATCGGCAACAAGAGAAGCAGATGAACGCTATTCTATCACCAATAAAAACATGGCTTTAGCGATTGTATCTTATGTGTACGATTGCAGACTAGACGATGATGATATTGAATATGTAGATATAGTCGTCCTAAGACACAAGAATCAAATGTATATTGGTAGAACATATAAAGTTATATCATATCTTTTTGATAACATAAATGATTCATATAAGCCAACCGAACACGAACTTACGATTCAGAAATTGTTCATGGAATATAGGTGCGATGTTCCGGGGAAAAGTGCTTATCATAGGCCGATAACCGATATAATACCAAGCGAAAAACTGTACGACATTGTATATATTTCAAACTTTGATTTGACACAAAAGCGTAAAAAGAATATATATAGAATTAGGTGATGTAATGTATATTGGACAAATCGTTTCAGTGAACGACCATCCTCATATCATATGCGGTATATACAGTACCTCTATTAGAGTTATATATGTAGGGCCAAGCATTTATGATAGAACAACACAAAGCTATATGCGGCATATGGCAAAAGCGGAATATGCCAACGTTGATATAGATGAAATCGACGATGAAATAAAAGAGGCATACAAGCTTATTCGGGACGCACTTCGTTGGAGACGTGATTTACCACATGCCAACATATACAATTCGTGTGTTTGCGACGCTCGTAAACTGATGGTTTTTATAAACGAATGTATAAAAAGTGGAACATACCCAGACACAAAATACAAGTCGAAGTTCCTTCCTAAAGTATGCGTATGTTATAGAAATATCTCAAAGGGTATGTACAAAGTTAAACTTCCATGTGATAAATAACCAATCTATGTTTGACACCATATAATATAATATGGTATAATATATGTATAGTAAAAGGCAACGCGGTGTTCACAACAAAATAAACATTGGAGGGTTACTAATGCGTAAAATCACAAACTACAATTCGTTCTGCCGTGATTATCTTGGCGTTTCTGAAAGCGAAGTGCCGGGTTTCATTGTGCGGAACAAAAACACCATCGACAGGCTTATTGCCCGATATGGAATCCCCCTCTCGGAGAGAATGAGCGCCGCGAAAACGAAAGTCGGTGTTCCTCTTATGTATGGCACAGACGATTATGAAATCATGCTAAAGTGCGACTTCGGCAAGTACGGCGGCACAGAAGAGGCCAAGGTTGTTGAAAGCGTAGGAGATTTCGTTGTCTATACTTTCAGAGCAAATAGCAAACCCAAAGCTGTTGCACCGTCTGGTAGAGCGACTTCTTTCCAGGCTCCGTCACAGAGTATGTTACCGGGCATTGAATTTAAAACATACGTTGAGCCGTCGAAACACAAAGCAAAAACCTCAGTTGTCGAGTTTGACCCATTCGACGCATGTCTTGAAATCTGAAAATTCATGGAGTAGACAGAGCCGTCAGGTTATCTTGACGGCTCACAATCTCCAATAAACATAAAGGTGGGGAATTATGGACGTTGTATACTATGTACCCTATGAATATAGCGCAAAAATATATGGACTAAATCAGTACAAAATATATCACGCAAGAATCAACAAACGTGTTAAAAGTTCTATGTTTGACATAGAATTTGTCCTATCCCTTATCTTCGACAGCGATGAAACAAATGTAGTGGCGAGCAATGATGAAGTTTTCACATCTTACAAAGAAGCCCAAGATTGGGCTAAAAATAAAAAGGAGTGCTTAAAGTGAACGTAGTTATGAGTCCAAAATACGCCAAATTCAAACAGGGAGACAAAGTATACTTTGTACCTACTCCCGCTATGAAAACTATAAATCTCAAGAACTTTGAGGTTTATGCGGCGAATGTATATCAGGTTGCCGCAAAGGTTGACAATGGCGCTGTCATTGGCTTGGCATATATGCTGGAAGTAAACAGAGGATACGACACGCAGTACCTTGTAACGACTGGCGAACATATTTTCAAGAATGAATATGACGCTGGACTGTACGCTATTGGCTGTTCCAATATTGCCAAACGGGATATAACTATGAAAATGTAAAGGGGTATTTGTTATGATGGGGGTTTGGTTTGCTGTTGCTTTCGTTATTTTTATTGTAGTGATTTCTCTGATTTCACGCACTCCAAGTGTAAAAGAAGAAAAACCAAAACGTGGTGAATGGATTCCAAAACTTGCTCAAGATGCCGCAACGACAGCAAAAACATTTGATGAATCAATGAAACCGACTGCTGTTAAAGTCAAAGCAAAACAAAGCGCAAGGCCAATCATCAAAGATGATACAATTCGTTCCTATATGGATAAACAATTGATTCGTTTCCCTTTCTATATTCAAGAGCGTAAGAATTTTTATCTTTTAAATAATCAAGAGGATGTCAAAACATACAGCACTCTCATGGACAAAAAGATTGCTCTGATTGACTCTATGGATGGCTGTGTTTTGTTTATCGTGAGGACGGTGTGAAAGTATGATGATAACTATTCTCAGTCTTATGGGTGTGATTACACTCATTGTATATGCTTGCCTTGTAGTAAGCTCAAGATACGACAGATATGATTAACATTATTTTAACAGCCATATTATTGGCAATCATAGCGATATTGATATGTATGATTATATCGGTTGCTATTATGTTATAATAAGGAGAATGATTATGGTTAATGTTTGGCTTGGCATTCTTGTTCTGGTGATTGTTGCTATATTGCTATGTGCGATTGTAGTCGTGTTCATGGCATATTATGCGTCTTACTGGACGAAAAAGCATCCCGACCTTACAAAGCAGACACAAGAATACACAAAAGCCGTTGCCGACTATAATGCTATAAAAGATAAATTTCCGGCTGTCCAAGAGGAATTTGAGCGTTTCAAAAAAGAATATGCCAAACTCAAAGAAGAATATGATATTTTGAATGTACAGTGTGAACATTTGAGAAACTATATAGAAACCGAAGAAAAGTTCAAAGCTGAAAGGGCCAAACATGACAACTAAAGAGTTGTGGTATAACCTAAGAGATACCACAGATTACCAAAGGGCCATTACAAGGACGATTGTACTGCCTAAATTTGGCGAATTTGACTACATTGACGCCACAATTGCTATCTATCCAGATGTGAGCGCAAAGCAAGTTTATATCACATATAGAAGCAAGTCTCTGTATCGCATTGCGAAAGTAACAATACTTTCGTATGACGATACCGAATGGGGCAAGTTGGTTGCGCATAGTATTATGCGAACAAGAAACAGAAAGATGAATCCATCAAGAAATATTATGAAAAAGTATTTCTACGACGATGTAGTCACCGAAACCAACAAACGATTCTATGTATAACACTATCCCCGCATCTAAGTTGACAGGTGCGGGGATTTGTGGTATAATATATATGTAAAAAGGGGCCGCAACCGCTGGTTGCATGTTATATATTTTATATGAAATTTGGTGGGCTGTATGGTAAAGAAAGTTTATGACTTTGGCAAAGAGGGAAACACAATGAGTTATATTTTGTTGTGTGACCAAATAATGGATTATCCACTTTTTGGATGGTATAGTTGTGGAAGCACAACAATTTTCTTCCGGTATTCATACACTGAAAGAAAAATATATCTTGACTTCGCTGAAGCTGACAGCGATGATTTATCAGACAAAATCATAGAGCTTCGTTATGATGCTGATGAATGGCCAGAGATATACGGGTTGATTCCTCAACATCCAAGAAAGTTGTCATTCTCATATAAAACAGCAGTAGAGTACATTGGTATGTGGAGAGGGTAATTATGAACAGAACTACGATAGAGGCCGGACAGCGCGGGTTCTTAGAAGTACAGAACTATGTACATCTTTCAATGATGTTCGGCGTATACAATGGAGAACTTGGTACGTTGTATTTTTACTATGACGTTTCACTTCGCAGAATCTATGTAGAGGGCTACTCCGATGATACAGCAGATTTAAATGGTTGTGCCGACTATATAACGCAGTTTGAATACAGCAAAAAAGAATGGCAAAAAGTCTATGAACTTATTCCAGAATATTTGTCCAGCATTTGTCCATCCGACGATTTGCTCTTATTAACTTTAATGGTAGGTGACATTTAAAATGATTATTGACGACTTGCGAGCAAACAAGAATATCGTTGAAAGAAAATATGGAGACATTTCTTCTTTCAATTTCTCGGCTAGTGCTTTCTTTAACAAAATATGGGATGAACAAACAGTTAAGGCTCGTGGGTTGTATATCAATACCAAAACGGGTGAAGTTGTAGCAAGAAGCTATGATAAATTCTTTAATATTGGAGAGCGCCCAGAGACGCAAATGGATGCGTTGAAAAATACAATCGAGTTCCCTGTACAGGCGTATGAGAAAGAAAATGGATTTCTTGGAATCATGGCGTATGACAAAGAGACTAAGGACTTCATTATTACTTCAAAGTCAGCAATGGATAGTGAATATGCTGAGTGGTTCAAAGACATTTTCTATTCAACTACGAACACAAAAACAAGAGAGGGAATTAAGTTCTTTCTTGAACAACATAATGTTTCGGCTGTTTTCGAGGTTCTCGACCCTGTTCACAACCCACATATTATCGACCAACCAAAGCAGAAAATCGTTGTTCTTGACTTGGTAAGAAACACCATTGAAACCGAAATCATGCCATATCGAGTGACGCAACTATTCTGTTTCACCTTTGGACTACCATGTAAGAAACTCAGAAAAACACTGAACACATGGAAAGAATTTGAAGATTTCGTAAACGAAACACACAATTCAATTCGACAAGTTGAGGGCTATGTATTGGTTGATTCTAACGGCTATATGTTGAAAGTAAAAACCAATTACTACCGCACTTGGAAATATCTTCGCACAATATCTAAAAGAGTACGCACTGGTAAATACATAAAAGAGCAGGCATTATCTTCACAGATTATGAAAGACTTCTGTGAATGGTGTCGTAACAATGTAGAAGTTCTTGGCGAAGATATAACCAAACTTCGTTTGAGATTCTATGGAGATATGGGGGAGGATTACGATAGCATTTATTGATTATGGAGCAATCGCATTTAAAAATGGTAAGTGTATCCAAAACGACTATTTTGGCGATATGCTAGAAATGGTTGGATGGGAAGATGAAGAAGAACACATCCTAAAAGGATGGTGCTTTTCCTATGTAGGAGACAAAAACTTTACCGTTGGGTTTTTCAAAGAGCATATGGTTGTATGCTGTGATGGTAAAACTGAAACAATATATTTTAACGACAGATATATGGGTTGGAAGAAGTATGAGGCTCTATATGTTTCTGACAACTATGACGGGCTGATAGAGTTTGTAGTAACGCCACGACAAGACAGATGTTATACATTTAAAATGACATATAACGGTGACAAATATAAGGTAATATTCGGATATGGCATTGACCTTCCATATTATCGGAAAACAGGCAGATACAACTATTATCGTTCGCCGGGATTTCTCATTAGGAATAAATTGCCCCGTATTATAAAAGATATACCTTATGAGATTAGCATAAGGATTGAACTTTTGAGGAGACGCCATGACAGAAAAGAACAAGAAAAAGGCAGAGAACAAGAAACGCCGTAACTTTTGGCCAATGTCACCTGTCACACGAATCAAAGAAAGCAAAAAGAAATACAACAGAAAGAAAGACACTAAAACCCTTGGCCAATATCTCAAAGAAAAGAGCGATTGCGAATGATAAATCTTATCCTTATCAACTTTTGTATAGGATTGTGCCTATATTCAATTATCCAAGTTGGACTTAACGGATTTCTTGCTAGAAACCCAAGGGTTCATAGAATTGTTGAACTGACGCTTTTCAAAAAGGTAGTCGGTACAATTGGTGGATATCTTATCTGCTGTATTCCAATAGTTAATATTATCTGCATTTTTTCTCTTATATCGCTTCCAACATACAAGGTTGATGAATGTTACCGACAAGCAATATCAAAAAGCGATAATTGGAGTTTGTTTTAACAAAAAGCACTCAAAAGCCCTATCCGATTTGACGGTATAGGGCTTTTTGTGTTATAATATATATAGTAGGTTAGGTTACACACGATAAAACAATTTGGAGGGATGAAAAATGACATTAAAGAATATGCTAAGTGTTACATGCGGAGAAACCACGTTGAAAATCAAAGCAATCAATAGAGATTGCGATAGCGAAACAATCAATATTATGCGGTTGAAATCTGGTTTCACAGCAAGAGACGCATCAAAACGAGCTGATGAATTTACGGAAACGATTCGGAAATATGGAGACTTCATCGTTTGTCGTGTAGAGGCCGTTGACGCATATACAATCAAGATTGTATGTGTGTATCCGTAATTGTATAATAAAGGAGGGAATAAAAAATGAACAATAACCTTGCCAAACTGCTTACACTTTCGCCCGGAAACAAATTTAGATACGGCGCACACAAGTATCTTGTTGTTGCGCCGACACGCGATATGTTGTACTTAACAGGACGTTCTTCAACGTGGTGTGCCGACATTATCAGCGGAGAACTCTGCTATATCAATTCAAACGAAGTGGTGGTCGTAGAGGGGGTAAACGACAAGTGGTAAATATGATAGTTCTTGTGGGTATCCCCGGCTGTGGAAAATCTACGTTTGCTGATATTCTTTGTAGAAATGGCAATGTGGTTAGATTATCTTCTGATGAAATTCGCAAAGAGCTTTTCGGAGACGAATCTTTTCAGGGCGACAACAACAGAGTATTCAACACACTTTATGAACGAGCAGAGCTTTTGTTAAAGGCCAATATCAGCATTGTTATTGACGCAACAAATCTCAAAAAGAGTTTGCGGCGGTATGCTTTCGATATTTGTCCTATGGGCGTAAGAAAGATTGCGCTTTATTATACTCCCGACGTTGAACTTTGTAAAGAAAGAAACGCAACACGGGAAAGAAAAGTACCAGATGAAGTAATCGAAAGAATGGCAAAACAGTTTGAAACCCCAACAACCGACGAGGGTTTTGATGAAGTTATGTGTTTGAATGGAGAGGAAATGGTATGAGCGTATATATTCTTCAAAAAGAAGAAACTGATTGGTTCGGGAGAAAAACGTGCTATTATATCCATGATGATTTTGATAATGGGAATCATTCCATTGTTACAACACGATATGAAGCCGAAGCGAAGCGGTACTATTCATCGGACGATGCCTCGAAAATGGCATGTCGCATCATAAACGTATATGGATGCGTTTGCCGAGTTATACGGATTGATAGCTAAGGAGGACAACATGGAACGGTTGAAATTGAAAAAGTGGGCAATGGGCGGATGGCGGAACGATACACACAGACTTGAATTTATAGGCTTTGTGATGGCGAAAGATATGGACGAAGCATTTCATATTGCGCGTAGTCTGTGGTCGGGTGTTGCTTATATCACAACGGCAAAGTTAGCTGAATAATAAATGAAAAGAGGGATTATAAAATGAACACAACAAAATGTCGCAAATATAGGGTTGCCAAAGAGGGAACATATGTGTTCCCAAGATATGGTTTGGAGATTTCGCTGTCTCTGAACGACGAATACGCCATAGTCGGATTCACTCGACACAAAAACGAGACTTGTTGTATCCTACAAAAAGCAAACAATCCAAAGTCAACAAAGTTTCCGTTGCGGAAATGCGAGCTTGAAAAACATTTCACAGAGTGCTAATATAAAGTGCGGGGTGTTTATAATGGAAGCAGAGAAAATAGGGGTTTTCGAGTTATACCAAAAAATAAAAAAATATAATATGGACTTTTTCCCACTTAACAATGAAGTATATCATATACGATTGTTTTTGAAAGACGACAATTATCTTTGGGGAGAGCTGTATTATTTATACCTGTTTAATTGTCAAAACGAGCATGTGGCTACTATTTATTTTGGCGGGGTAGACGACAATTACCTAATGCATGTCAGACTCAACAGGTATAAATATTATTTTGTTTTTGCGTATCGTACTGAGGAGCAATACCGCAATAAAGGTATTATGACTGAGTTCGTTAGCTACATAACAAACTGCATCTTTATGTTTTATGAAAAAGCAGCCCTATTCATTGGAACTGACAATATAAGGTCAGAAAAGGTTGCCATCAAATGTGGGTATCAGTTTATTCGTTATACCTATAATTACGACGGACTGTTTATGAAAACAGACAAAACGTTCAAAAATATTGAATATCCGAAATATAACTACATCGAGCTTGATTCCAAAGTTGCTCTCCCAAAAGGGAACACGCCGATGTTATACAAATATATGGAGAGCAAAAACTTTATTGTATTTAATGATAATAAAAGAATGTATTTTGAAGATACCATAAAGACTCTTTCGGATTTGTATGACGATTTTTATGTGTTTGTAAAAGTATTAGACAGATGTGAATTACCGGAAAGTATGGGGTTCAAGAAAATACCAAGGGATAAGCTACGAAATAAAAATATGAAATACAGAGGAGCACATTGGCATTACAAACTTATTAAAAAAGGAGACAAACAATGAAGAACTTTGACTGGAAACTTTTCGCTATTATCGGCGTTGTAATTTTGAGTCTGTTGATTTTGTTGCTTGGATATACAGTTTCTGTATCCAACACCGTGGCTCGTATGGAAGAACAAATCAACGAATCTTATTCTGGGATTGAGATTCAGCAAAAGCATCGGAACGACAGCATTACACAACTTGTGCAAGTTGTAGAAAATTTCACAAGCCACGAACAAGATGTTGTGGATTCTGTCACAAATGCTCGTGCCGCACTTCAGAATGGTGATGTAGCAGAAGCCATGAGAAGTCTGAACGTTGTAGTTGAAAATTATCCCGAAATTAAATCCGATACTGTTTATGAGAATTTGATGAATGAAATTTCAATCTGTGAAAATACAATTTCTCAGTATCGCAACAATTACAATGCGCAAGTAAAAGAATATAAAAAATATATCAAAATTTTCCCGCATAAACAGATTCTTTCTGCGCAAGGTTATGAACCGATGAACGTTGATTATCTCACTTTCGATGCCGAAGAATTGAAAGTAATTGATAATATGTTTGAGTGATTAACATGAACAATATTGTTATATACGATGGCCATTTTAAGCTCACCTTGCGTGAGCTTTTGGCCAGTTTAGCGATTGTTTTCTTGATGATTACTTTCGGGTTTTTCATTCACGGGAAAATCCACGACAGCGCAATGGAGACAAACGAACGCTATATGAAGTCACCAATTGTCACTTCAATGGATATGTATGATTACGTCAAAGAAACTGGCGTTGGCGATGTTTTCACAATATTTGAACTGAAAGCAGTTGAACCTCAAACAATTCCAGAACTCAATGGTGAATATTTATACATTGAGAAAATCAAAGAAAAATATACTATGCATACAAGAACAGTTACAAGCACTGACGCGAAGGGCCGCGTTTCAACCCGTGTTGAAACATATTATACTTGGGATTACAGCGGCTCAACAAAAATAAAGTCAAACGATGTAGTGTTCAATGGAGACATATATCCGTCCGACAAATTCGACAATTACGACATAACCATCGCTCGTCTGTCGGATGTCGGGAGTGAATATTTGGATAAAGAATACAGAAGAATCAGCGGACAATATGCGTATGAGAACTCCAAAGTTCGTTATTATTTCAAAGTTATTCCGGCTGAAATGAACGGTTCTGTATTTATTATTTTAAAGGACGATGAAATTCAAAATCGTTATGTGACACTTTATTCTGAAATAGAGCCAGAAGAATTGAGAGAGCGATTGATTAATGACTCAAACTTTTCAATTTTTATATTCTGGTTTTTCTGGATTATTCTGACTGGTGGACTTGTTTTTGGATTCTATGTGCTTGATAATAAGTGGTTGGATGCCTAAAACTTGTCCATAAAAGTTGTATTTTAATTCGCTAGGAGTGAATAATTATGCCCTCCAATATGCTCTGCGGCTTCTATCAAAACACAGACCCGAAAAGCTCGTTTACATATTGCTTTATTATATCATATTCTATTGACGAGCTATATTACATCCTTTATGTGAAAGAAGATACATTAGATTACATAGTCGTCTATAAAGAACAAGTTGACAAATGGTATAAACCAGTCTCTAAACGTTCCATTATTGATAACGGACATGAGAAGTTTGTAAAATTCATAACTGATGTAATGGGATATAATTTTGACCTTATATTTCATTATGGCGACGAGGAAGATAGCGATATTGATTACTACTATAACCAAAGGCTGGTAACAGAGTTTGAGCCATTAAAGACAACATATTTCTATCTTAAAGATGGTGAATGGAAAAACTTTGAGAGTTATAAAGAACGTCTTGAGCTGGCAATACGTAGATGGAATGATGTAAAGGAGCAAGACACTTTTGTAATCTATAAAACTAGAGTATTGGAGACTGATGCGCCATGCTTATAAAACCCGGAATGTGTGTAAAATATAATTCTAAAAGATGGTACACGGCTCAATATGGTGTTGTTGTCTCTAAGAAGAAAAGGGGTAAATTTTGGGTTGTAAACTATGGATACATATGGCGTAAAGTAATGAAAGAACCATATATGGACATAGAAATCATAAATCTCAAAGACGTTATTTCAACGGACCAAATCGAGTGTATCAACTATATTGGTATATATAACGTAGCAAACACACAGTATCTACTTCATCTCAAAGCAGACGTTCACGAATTTCACGAAAATATATTTTTGGCTCTACGGTATTTTCACGAAAGACTCAAACGTATATTCGACGAATATTACATCAAGCAGGATTGTTTTTGGGAAGATACATATAAAGGCAAAGAAAAAGAGTTCATAGAAGAAATAGCAGATGCTACCAAAATATCAGACCTCAAAGATATTTTTTACTTTGATAGCACAATAAATAGGGGTACAAATTGACGTACCACACGAATGTGTGGTATAATATATATAGTGGAAAGGGCGATAATAAAAACGGAAAGGAAGAAAGAGTGTTATGTTGATTAATATTTTTGACGACTATCAGACTGCCCGCAACGCCTGTGTTGCTTATCAACGTTGCGGAAAGCGTCACCAAGGTTTGCGCGGTGTGGAATACCGGGTATATTTCTACAACGGGAAATATCGCATTTGGCGTGGTCGGGATTATACAGATTTTCCAAACTGTGCTTACGGGCCAGTATTTAGTCTCAGAGTTTAAGCCACTAAACTAAAAAAAAGTAGAGCGCAACGAGCTTTACCAATAACAAGGAGTGCTAACTATGATGTATTTAATTCCCACAGAGAACATGGAATCGTTCGAGAAGAAGATTGCCCGTATCCGTCGCAAAGCGGAGCGGGCTAAAGTCGATTTCTCGTACAAACGGCTTGAACCAATCCAAAAAGAAACGGATTTGCCCGGCGTGACAGTTGAGTGTGTACCTGTAATGGTAGAATGTAAGATTCACTACGAAAACTGGATTGTTATTGCTGTGCTTGACCATCACGAAGTTGGCAATGTTATTCATTTGGTAGAGGGTGAATGGAAGCCCAGCGCTGAACTCGCTCTCCCCAGCAGATTTAGAACAGCAAAATCTTTCTGTGAACATTGTAATACAATGCGTAGCAGAAACAAAACTGTTGTGATTTATAACACACAGACGAAGCAGTTCAAACAGGTCGGTACAACGTGTCTGCGCGAATATACAGGTGGCATTGATGCCGAAGCAATCGCCGCTTTTGAGGAGGCTATAAAATCGCCTGAAGAATTTCTCGGAGTGAGTGGTAGCAGTAAATTCTTCATTGAAACCAAAGACTATTTGAGCGCAGTTGTTGCTACAATGTCTCTGTATGGTTTTATGAGCAAGAAGAAAGCCGCAGAGATGAACGAAGAAGTGCGATATAATAACAACATCAAACGAGTTGAAGCAACATGTACTAAAGCTGTTCATCTTATGACGAATAATGAAAAACCGAATGAAATGTCAAACAAGTGGCATAATATCTATAAAAGCAAAGACACAGAAGCATTTGTAGAGGATGCTCTTGAATGGATTAAGTCTTATAACGAGCCGAATGACTTCATGGAAAATCTTCGTGTTATTTGTTCCGGTTCACATATCAAAGTGAGCGATGTTGGCTTTGCGGCATGTCTTATGGATTTGTACAAACGGCATCTTGAGTATGAGAAAACGCGCAAACAAAAAGAAAAAGACAACGAAATGTATCGGTATTATGGAGAAGTCGGTGAAAAGGTGACATTGAATGGCCGACTTGCGTGCGTGACTTCTTATTCTACGCAGTTTGGCGTTATGTATATCTATAAGATGATTTATAACTCTGCTATTTTCGTATGGAAAACGAGTAAATATCTTGGAATTGATGATTCCGGCGAAGAAGTCAATCTTGTTGGTACAATCAAAGAACATTCGGAGTTTCGCGGCGTTAAGCAAAACATGCTTGTACGTTGTAAGGTAGAAATCATTAAGGAGGGTGTGTAAGGTGAGAACCATAGAAGAAAACATTGACATGCGTATCCAATACTACAACAAACTGTGCGAACTTAAAGGATACAAATACGGCTATTTAGCCGTGGCATATGTGTACGGAGGATGTAGTCTGTACTACTGTTCAAAAGCTGACATTGAAAAGCATTGCGTTGATGGTTTGCTGGTAAGTGGAACAAGGAAGATGGTTTATGAAACAATATGCGCACTTGATACGATGCTAAACTATCAGGCATAAACGCACAATGCCCTCACACGCGCTACAATGGGCCTACAATCTATTTTGTATACTTAGTAATATAAAATCATTGCTAATATATAAAACGCATTCTATGCGTATTGTAGCGCGTGCTATAAACATAAACGGAGATGAACAAAATTGGACGAGTTCAAGGTTGGCGACATTGTAAAAACCATAAGACAAAGCTATGGTGTTAATTTCTCCGAAGCAGTTGTTATTGGGAGACATAACGAGTATATATGCGTGATAGCAAAAACACGACACGGTTATAACGATTGGTGGGTAGACCCAAAGGACATAATAAAGACCAAACAGGAACTTCTTGACGATAGAGATTTGGAACTAGCCAAAACAGTTAGTACAATATACTTCGATGAAATTTATGAACCCGACGAATGGGTTGCTTCTATATACCATAGCCCTATATATGTTGGGCTTAGAAACGAAACAGATACTATATTCGAAGTAAAACCCGACAATGTTCTTGAGTGGTTAAAAGAAAGAAATTATACTTCTGAACGGACGTTTTATTCAACTACAAAGGAGTAATAATATGAAACATAGTTCTATGTCTGATTATGATGTCGATGTGATTCCTATGGTTGAATATTTCAATAAACAAAATAAAGGAGTGATAAATAATGAATGATAATTTCAAAATCAACGGCACAGTGGTTCGTATAGAAACCAACGCCGCAACAAAAACGTTTCCTAAAATTGAATGTGGCAGTATCTTTATGGCGCTTGATGGTTGTCTGTATGTGAAAATTCAGAAGCTCGTGAGTAAAGCGCCAAGCCGCAAATGCTTCAATGCTGTTGAGCTGAGAAGTGGACTGACACACTATTTCGGAGACAATGACTATGTGTATGCGTTTGACGCATGTTCTTTCAACTATGAGATTTAAAGGGTGGGCAAAATGACTAATATTAAACTTAGTAGCAACTTTGGTAATCCTGTAACATTTTCAAGATTGAGCATAGGATGTATGTTCTTCGGAATAGACACAAACCGTCTATATATCAAGATTGAAGAATCCACAGACGAGTTCGGAAAAGAATACAATGCCATTGGAATTGGCGCGGCGTATCCAGAAGCATTTTCTCCCGAAAGTAAAGTAATCTATGTGCGAAAGGTAAGCATCAACACAAATAGTTAAGTTGCCTATTTTTATCACACAACTATAAGGGTTTTAAACATTGAATGGTTGAGTAATATAAAACCATTACCTAACTATTTCAATGTTGTAAATCTATTGTAGATAAGGAGTTTCAAAGGCTAAATATACGCATTCTAACAAATGGAGTTGATAGATTGAAATATAAAACAGGTGATATTGCCAAATATAAAAGGCAATTGATTTACAAAAAGGGACGTCCCGCATTTGTAGTATGTAGAAACCATCGCACATACTATGTTGTTTTTATCTATGTAGAAGAACGGAACAAATGGTATACAAGCTGTTGTGCCGAAGAAGATGTATCTGACTATACCGGAGAAGTTCCTGTTGGTGCTGAAACATTCCAGAAGTTAGCAAGTATAAGATATGACAAGAGAGAATTGACTTCAAATCGCATGACATACAATGTTTCTTTTGTTGAGGAAAACAGCGTTTATAAAATTGTTGACTTGCTTAACAATCCAAAAGATGATTACCGATACTATTTATGGTTACACAGCCGTAATTATTTCGGATATAACTATAATGTGAGTTTGTACTAATTCTGTACCGCTATGCGGTACGAATCGTCGTGTGGAACACGACAGACAAAGGTGACAACATGAAAAATCTAAAACTTGGTGACATTGTAGAGTACAAAGTCGAAAACGAACCATATATACTTGCATATCGCGGTTCTCATCTTTATTCTATTATCCAGCTTGACGTTTTAGGTAGGTTTATAGCATTTTCAGTTCCCATAGGAGCACAGATTCAGTTAATTGAGAGTTCTTCTATGCCCGTATGTGAATATAAACTGCTAAAAGAAATTGGAGATTTTCTAAAAAGAGTTAGATTTGACATTATAGATAACGAAGAACCTTACAGTAGTGTTTATCAAAATGACTTGACGAAAATCAGAGCAAGTAATATTGCTTGTATGCTAAATGCTTCAGTGAGTGTCTCACTTAGTTTTAGCAAACAGAGATTCCTTGAGGAGTTATATAACTTCCTCGAAGTTGTATATATCGACAACGTTACAATTCATGTTTATATGTTGAAGAACCCGTATGTGCGTTTTTAGGTGTTCAAAGCTAGAGCTGGCCTTATGATTTTAACATTGAAATATCTCGATAATATAAAATCATTGCTAAGGAGTTCAACGCTGTGAAACACAGTAATTTTCTTATGCTAAAACATAAATTCTGTATAAAGTATGGTGAATAATGTGACTAAAGAACGGTACGAATGTGGCGATATCATAAAGGATAACGAGTATAATCATTATGGAGTTATCCTTGGTAGTGAATACGTTCCCGTTTTCATAGCATCTCAGAATGAAGAGGTTGTAGAAGAATTTGTTGGATATGCTTGGTATAGACAAGATTCTGGACACTTTTATAATTTGTGTGTTCCTGCTAAATATGTTGAACATGTTAAAAACGATTTACCAGAAGATTTAAAATTCTTTTATGGATTGTCTGATATGTTGTCCCATATAAGAGTTGACTATACTGTTATTGATGATGGTGATATAAAAACTGGATATAACTTGCCGCTTATTGGAGTTTTAGAAAGTGTATGTCTTATAGATGCGATTGACAGAAGTGCTTATATAAGCAAGAATGTATTCGCTGAACACCCAGAAGTATTTTTGAATGAGTGCGAATATGCGTTTAAACTGCAATGGGAAAACTGTGAAGAAGCTGATGTTGTGTTTTATAGGGTGTGAGATTGGTTGTTTGTGTGTTGTGATGTTATTATATCAAGCCGATAGGCTTGTTTAACAAGTTACTACAATTCATTGTAGTAACTTGATTATATCATACTTTCAACTAAATGTCAATACCCCCATTCAAAACATGAAAGGTTTAGCCATAACGCTAATACAAGCTACAAGGGGCATACAAGGCATTTTAGCCATAAGGAATATAAAGTTGCTACTTGAATGATAAAACGTCTCCTAGACACCTTGTATTCGTTGTGGCGTAACTTTGAGAGTTATTCGCAATTAGTCGTGTTATGTGCGCCCGGCATGATTTAGAATTATTTTTTCTTTCTTTCTTTTCTATTTATATATCTTAGTTTCTTTCTTTCTTTACTATAAACTTGTATATCTATATACTTTATTATATTATATATATATATACTAGAGTATAGATATATTGGTTTATATAAATATATTCTTATATATCTTTATACAAGTATATATTTATATAAGCTCATATATCTTATAACTTGTTATTAATATAAATCTATATAAATTAAATTTAAAATATAATTTTTTAATATTAATTTATATATCTATACGCTTGCATAGATATATAAACGTATAGATATACAAAGCGTGTATATTTATACACGTGTTAATAGAAAATATTTAATTTAATTATTATTATAAGCGTATAGATATTAAAACGTGTATAGATTAACATGTGTATATCTTAATACTTGTGTATATCTATACAGTCATATATATAAATATATATTAATATAAACTTGTATATAGATATACACCTGTATATCTTAGCATATATTTATATTAAGTAGATATTAGTGTATATACTTATACTCTATACTAGTATAAGTATATACACGCTAATATATAATATCTTAATATAATATAAATATATGCGTAAGTAGATATAGACATGTATATCTATATACAAGTTTAAAAGAAGAAAGAAAAGAAAAGTATAAAAGAAAAGAAAGAAACTTTATCTACTTCGTTCATAGAAAGTTTACAAGTAGGGTATTGACTTTTATCATCCAATGTGGTATACTATAACTGTTAAACAAAGTTTAACAGAAAGGTTGTGCTGGTGTTGGACAAATGTCAACTGCTTGTTATCTTCAAGGACGGAGAAAAAAGATTTATTGATGATGTGGAGCTGTATGGGCATAATAGTGGCTCTGATGTATTTTGGTTTGAAAAGAACGACAAAAGATGCTTCTTCCCTATCTCACAGGTTAAATATTTTGGAGCATCTTGTAACTATGAGGTTGAGTAATAGATTATTGAAAGGTTGTCTGTAATGTTATCCCCTTATGAGAAAGAAACTTACTTTAACTTTAACGAAGCTGAGAAAGACGCAGTTGTGTTTACTTATAATGCTTCTCTTATCAGAAAATTGAAAAATGCGATGGAAGAACACGCAGAGATTAATCTTGTAAAAGATAATCCAGATGGTTCTTGTGAATTTATCATCCCGAAGAAATGGTGTAAGGTGTCTATTCCTAGGGTTATCTCAGAAGAAGAAAGACTTGCTATGGCTTCACGGCTAAGAGAAAATTTCGGGTTGGTTTAATAGAAATGCTCTATAATCGTTTTTTAGGCGCTTTCGTCTCGATAAATCTCTTTGTTTTAAAGATTGTAATGTGTTAGTAGACATTCTTTACGTCTAAGTAGTTCGATGTTGAATCTATCGAGAAATATCATGTAGTTAAAGGGTGTTTGAAATATATGTATGACGTGGGGTGCTTCATCAAGCCAAAGGGTTTTGAGATTATAAAGGACGATGTTCTGACTAAATACTCGCCAGAAGTTTACGACGGATGTTTTGTGTTGTATTGTAGTCCCAGCAAAAGTAACCTTGCTGTGGCTATGTTCCATGAACTAGGAGTATTATCTTTGATGGTTGTTGATTTAAATGACTTTGAGATTATAAAAGACGTTTCATCTTTCATGTATAATTCCGACAATAAAAACTCTATATATTCTTATAAGCCTTGTTTGGGTTCTATGATTCAATTCCTTTTCTTTATGAGGTATGATGTAGAGGATAAATATAATGCTCCTGTGTTTTCTTTGGGTGGCATAGAATCGTCCCGTTCTGTCCAGCGAAGCTGTCCAGATTGGTTTTATATCGCTAGTAAATCATCTAACAAAGACGAACTGTTACACAATGTAGAATCTCGTTTGCGCAAGTCAAATCCAAAATTTAATGTTTATTTTGGTGAGCGTTTAAAGAATTTTGAGTTGTTTCATAAGTATGAATGGATTTTCAATGATAGATTTTCTTTTTCAATTTTGTAAATAATTAGTTCTTATTGTTACTTTATTTACAAAAACAATGTAGAAATGGTTTTATGGATTTTCTATAAAAAATCGTGGTTTCAATGTATAGTATACTTTACATTGACACGGTACGATTTTGAATGTTGTACAACTATGAGCAACAAGAGCGATTAAAAATGTAAAATAAGACTTGTTGCTCATATCTTGTTAAACGTAATCTGGCCTGATTTACATTTATTTCATGTCTTGTAAAGTGTTTAAAAGATATTCTGAAAAACTATGTAGAAACGACTAACGCCGTTTCTAATCTGTCCAGCAAAGCTGTCCAGATGTAGCAACGTCAAACAAAGGAGTTCAAAAAAATGGAAGGTATTATTCAAATTATTTTTAAAATCTTTCTTGCGTTTATTCTTTCTTTTGTTACTGTGTCAACGTCTGTTTGCTACACAGTTGAACGGTATAACTCAGAAGTAAATATTAAATTTTTAAAGAAACTTGTTGTTTTCTCCGATATTTTATTTGTTCTGTTTCTTGCTATATTTTCTATTACTTATGGAACGGATTTCTTACTGTTTGTACTTCTGCTTTCCGTGTTTCTCTCGTTTGTAATTTTGTTTCTTTATTGTGTGTTTATGGATAAGTTATGGTAGAGTTTATTCTGTTTTGTATTGTTTTGGTTGTGCTGTTCGTGATGTTTAAAGCTGCGCTGTCTAGCGGGCAAAGCCCGCTAGTATGGTTACATTCGTGAATTGTTTGGTGATACATCACTTGTGGTGTAAGTAATGGTTGCGCGAGTTTGTGGGGAGTAGGTTTGTGTGGTGATAGGAGATTAATAAAAACAGTTCGGTAGTCTGGTTTGGTGGAAACTATTGCCTTACAACAAATTTGTGTTAAAATATAACTCTACCGCAATTTGCGGTAACGTGGCTATGACGTTGGGTGTAATAGTAGGCCCTAAAGTTTTCCATATATGTGAGACATACATTTACACACCATATCTAGTGTATACACCAAATTCAAATACAACATATTGTGTTTATCTATCTATCCATTCATATATGTATATATCTATATATATTTGTTCACCGGTAAAACAGAAAAATACAGGAATTTTTCCAAAAAAAAAGCAAAAAACAGAAAAATTCCGAAGAAAAACAAAAACGGGACAATCTTCTGACAAAAGCCAGAAAATCAATCCCGTTACGAATATTTTGAAAAGTAAAGCGTATATTTGATGATATGGTATTCAAAACTAGATGTCCCGTTAGACATACCACGCGTCCGCGTGGTATAATATAGATAATGAGAGAGGGGAAACAAGATAAAGCAAGAACGAAAACAGGCAAGGCCGCGCATGAATAAAGATACATACAAATGTATATTGTTCACGGCTCAAACAATCGTGATACACACGGGAGCGTGGTGTACGCCGTAGAAACACACTGTCTTTGTGAATTACTTAACAGGTACGTTATAATAACCAAATACGCGATAGTATCCGCTTTGCTTTTTAGTCAAAGTGAACAAAAGGTAAAATCTGGAATTTGTACAATCAATCACAAAACTTGTACAAAAGGGTTACGAAAAAAAAGTTTGTGCGTTTTCAATCTTTGTGAAAATTACACAACAAAGCATCCTATGGCGCAAGCGATTTTTGTGAAAATTACACAAGAAAAACGCCGCTTTATATATATTACATTATAAGCACGGGCGCGGATGCCGCTTGCGTTTTTCTGGCGTTCTGCTATGATGTAGGTGTACTCAATAGAGTGCGAGCGACAAAGAAAAGGGGGACAGAATGAAAACAGAATGAACCGGACGCAAAGCGAAGCCCGCAAAGCTGGCAGTATTGCCTACGGGGCGCGGAGGGATAATACCGGGCGAAAAATTCAAATGTAAAGGGGATGAACAAAATGAAATTTGTTTTCAGGTGCTCTATTGTGGGCGTGGTTATTATGGCGGGCTTCCTGCTATCCGCGCTCATAAGATAGCGCAGGCCGCGCCCATGCGGGGCACATTCCAAAAGGTGTACGATTATCAACAACTATTATCAATTAACAAGGAGTGCTAAAAAATGACAACTAACAACAACATGACCACAACAACCGCCGCCGCCATCGAGAACACCGCCGCCGCCGTAGAAAAGGCCGCGCCCGCCGTCTGGCCGGTACGCTATGAGCGTATGACCTTCGGGGAGTATCTGGACGCCATCGCCGCTGGGGAAATCGCCGAGCCAGTATTCCAGCGCGGCGCAGTCTGGACGGAGAAGCAGAACGCGCGACTTCTGGCGTGTTTGCTGGCTGGCCGCGTCATGCCCGCTATTATCGTAGCAACCGTCCCCATGACGGACGGGGAGCGGCTGGGCCTTTTGGTAGACGGCAAACAGCGCACAACGGCCCTTACAACGGCTCTAGAGGCCGCAGAGACGGACGGAGACGATGAGCGCGCCGAAGCCATAAAGGCAATCGCCGTGGACATCCTCTACACGGACACGCCCAGCTTGACCGCCGCCGCAGAATTTTTCGTTGACCTTAACAGCGGAGCGAAGCTCTCTGCTATTCAGCGTAACAAGGCCGCTTTGAGTGATTCCTGCATGGCTTTTGTGAACAGCTTCCAGAACGAGCTGACCCGCGCCCGCCCCGGCGAAAAATGGGGCAAGGTCAACGCGGATACCGCCGCCGCCATGCTGGCCGCCGCCGTGGTGGACGGCGTGAACGTTGCCACCTCCAGCGCGGGCGCAAGCAAGATTCTGGCAGGCGTAAAGGATGCACCCGCATTCCCCGCATTGCGACTGGCTCAGCTTCTCCGCGCCATCCAGCTTTTGGAAGCTGGGGACGCGCAGACCGTTGCCGATTACAATGCCGCCAAAGCCGCCGCGCTGGCCGCCGTGGGCGAAGATTCCGCGCTGGTTGACGTTTCCGCGCCGATTACCTACGGTAACAAGGGCGGGAAGGAAGCCGTGTACTGGTGCTCCCCCGCTCATCTTGTGCCCGTTTGGGTTTGGGCATGCCGCCGTGAGGACGTGGACGCGGACGCGCTGGCGGAGATTATGAAAGCCTTTAATCCGTCCGCGAAAGCGCGGTTCAGCTTTACGCAAAACAAGGGAAAGACTTCTAAGCGTGTTTCTAAGTCGCTGGCTGACGCATGGGGCGATACCTCCAATTCCAAGGCCGCTACCTACGCCCGTACAGCTGGCTTCGCGGCATTCGCTAAATCCTATCTCGAGATGAAGGACGCGCCAGAACTGGCCGCCGACGACATGGAGCAGACCGCAGAACGTGCCGCCGAAGTGGCAGACACCGCCGCCGCCCTTGCGCAGGCTCTGGCCTAAACTGATACCCGCCAGAGGGGCACAAGCCCCTCTGGCGCTCTTTGAATAGGAGTGCTAACGATATGCTAACAGATAAAATGTTGATTGAATCCTATGTTCTAACCGTTCCCGGCCGCTTGTGCTGGGCCTTGTACCCATTCAAAGCGGCGCAGTTCAAAGCATATGACCTCAACACGGGCGCGGGCCGTGGCATCATCGACATCGCCGCGCTTGACAGCCTGTTGAAAGCGGCAGGACGGGACTACACGCTATCCCCGCCCATGGAATGGGATGCCGAAGATGAATACAACACGCGCGGCAAAATATCAGGCGCAGTATCCGCGCGGCGCGTTGCGCACAAATACGGCGGGCAATAGGCAGACGGGGGCGGGGGCTGTATTAGCACTCATCCGCAGTGACTGCTAAGCGTCAACCGTAGTATCCCCCATGGTTTACATTATACGCGGAGTATAATTTTGCTATGGGGGCGTAGTAGGTATCTCCACCAAATCGAGAGTAAATTTAGCTCCACTACATACCATAACACTAATAATCCCCACCCGACTCTGTGCTACATAGTAGCACGAGGCGCTGTGTATTGCAAAGCAATACAGTATCGAAACACACTTTCACCCCACTACATAACAACAAATTGTCCTATACCCCCCCCTGTATTTACACTACGGGTGGGGCTTTTTTATACTCCTATAATACACCCATATAAAATTTCATATTGCTAGACTACGAATAAATCCACTTTAGCCCATAAATAGCCATAGCTACAAGTATAACAAGCCCTACTACTCCAAGAGACATACAAACGTTGAACACAAGAGTAGCCGCTCCAACAAGAACATATAAAACCAACAAAATACCAAACAAACCACAAATAGCATTGAACATAATAAGCCCTCCGAGTTAAATATTATTGATTGGTAGATACTTCTCTACCTCACAGTTATATTATATCATACAATCACAATACACGTCAAATAAACTCAACACAAAACACACGATAAAACAAACAATTCACACAATCATCACAATAATTACAACACACACAACAATCACTATGGGTATATTATATCACACTTAGTTCTACTTGTCAACACCCTATTTGTAAACAATTTGTGAATGAAACTGCATTATATATATATATTAATATATAATAATATAAATTTATATATCTATATGCTTGTATATAAATTTATAGATATATACGCTTGCATATAAATCTATATATCTATAAACTTGTAATTATAAATTTATATATCTTAACACATGTATATATCTATAAATTTATAAAATTAAAAAATAAAATATAATTTTTCTTTATAAATTTATATATCTATACGCTTGTTTAAGATATATAAATTTATAGATATATAATCTAGTTATATAAATTTATATATCTTAACACCTGTATAGTTATATAAGCGTATAGAAAAAAATAGTATTTTTATTTTAGTATTATACGGTTATAGATATAGAAAGCGTATAGATATATAAGCGTATAAACAAGCGTATAGATATATAAATTTATAATAGGGGTATTGACTTTTTGTTAAGTTTATGATATACTTGAATTATGGCAAATGGTAACGATTGGCGGTAGGGTATTGACTTTTTATCTCGAATGTGGTATAATGCATGTAAAGGAGGCGAAACAATGCCAAACGCTGGCAAAATATTTGAAAACGAGATAAAAGAGAGTATACCGTCCAACATCATGTATTACAGGATAAAAGACCCCGCTCAAGGATTTGGACAAGGAGCAACAACAAGATTCTCGCTTCACAATCAATGTGATGCGCTATTATACAAATATCCAAATCTAATAGCATTGGAGCTTAAAAGCACACAGAACACATCCATTCCATTTTCTTTAACAGAAAACAACAAAAGTATAAAGGCATGTCAAATAGATGGACTATGTAAGTTCTCATTGTTTCATGGAATATCAGCGGGGTTCCTGCTAAACTTTAGAAGAACGGAGCATACTTATTATCTTGACATAGATGATTTTTTGAGATTCATAGTTGATACTGATAAACAAAGCATAAATGAAAAAGACGTGATAGAGTATGATGGTTTATTGATTCCTTCAAAGAAAAAGAGAACAAGAAGCACATATAGTATAGAAATACTCTTTAACAGAGAGGAGGTAGAAGAATAGTGAAGTTATTTATTGACTTTGATAATACGATAGCAAATTCATCAGAAGTGATAGTTGATATGTTAAACGAACACTTCGACAAGAACGAAAACTTTGAAAAGCTAAGAAAATATGATTTTAGTGATTTATTTCCAGAATGTTCATATTGGGACATAGAAAAGTTTTTCAATTCAGACGAGATGTTTGAGAGATTGAAAATTTTTCCAAACATGATAGAAACAGTTGATGCTTTCAAAGACTTCTTCGATGAAATTTCAATCGTTACAATTGGAACAAAGGATAATCTAGAAAACAAGAAAAGATTTTTAAAGGAAAATAATTTAGAATTAACATTCTATGGAATAGAGAACAATGGACGAAGTGACAAGAGTAGCGTTGACATGCATAATGGTGTGTTTATTGACGACCACATTGGTTGTTTACATAGCTCTAACGCTAAAATAAAGATACTGATGAAAAACGTCGAAAACGGAGAATGGAACAAGGTTGAGCCAAATGATGATATATACGTTGTAAACAATTGGTACGAAGTATATTCCATCTTTGACTTTATAAAGAAGAACAAGGAGTTGTATTTATGGGAAATATTATAATAGTCGGGAAAAGCGCTTCTGGAAAGAGTACAGTTGCGAACGCATTATCAGACGACTTTAAATATACAAAAGCAGTAACAGCCACAACACGTCCTATGCGTGATGGCGAAGTAGATGGTGTAGACTACTACTTTTTGACAAATGAACAGTTCAATAAAAAGCTCAAGAATGGTGAGTTCTTGGAGTGGGCTGAATATAGAGGATGGAGATATGGAACTCCGAAAAGTGAGATTGATAAATCAAACAATATGGTTTTCGTTTTAAATCCAAATGGTTTGAAATCTTTCAAAGAACTTGAAATTCCGCACGTTAGTTTTTATTTGAACGTAGAGAGTGGATTGAGGATTTTGAGACAACTCGACCGTGGCGATGATAAACAAGAAATTGAGCGTAGATACTTTGCGGACGAAAAAGATTTTCGAGGGATTGAAAAAGAAGTAAATTTTGTTGTAAATAACGACACAGACCTTGATGAATGTATCGACGAAATCCTGTTTGATATTCTATATTACGAGAACCCACAGTCTCTTGAGGATTTTCTAAACAAGTTGGAATATGTGTTCGATAAAGCGAACGAAACTAATTTAGAGGATATTCAATAAAGAATAATTGATGGAGAAGATTTAATTGATAAACAGACAGTTCTATATCTATAAGTTTGAGTCTAAATTCTTAGACCAAAACAAATACAATATAAATTTATCATTCAAGCAGGCTAAGGATGGCGACCAAATTATAGCTGTATCGGATAGTCAGATGCTTAGAAGCATTAGAGACATTCAACAGAGATATATAGATAGATATAAACTTGAGTTGCTTTTCAAAAAGAGGGACGATATAAAGAAGCTCCCATCATCAAAAACAAATGCTTCTTTGATAAGAGAAATCAACAAACAAATCAATATGATGATGTTTGTTCCAGAATATGTATCTGTCATTATCACTCGTCCCTCACACTACAAAAAGTTATTCTATAATGGATTAACAATAAATGGAAAGAAATATATTAGGTTCTCATGTTCGGCGTCACAGGCAAGAGTAAATACGATAATCATGGTTCAGCAAGATATATCGGACGAACTGTATAGACGTTTGAACAATGGTAGACATGATAAGAAATTAAATCCAAGCAAGTTTAACGCATATTTCGGATTGAGTAGTTCGGCAACGATTCCTGTTAGCACACCAAGAGTTTGTGTAGTATCGGATTGCCTTATGAAAAGAAATACTCTTGTAAACTATGTAACAGAGATAGACGAACCATTGTGTGACGATATCATAGAGAGAAAAGAAGTAGAGATTGAATATAACTACTTCGATGGAATGGGACTAATATCACCAGAACAAAGCGAGCGATGGGCACACGAACTTGAACTTGATTGGATTCCATCAGAATGGTGTATCCGTAATGCTTGGATAAAGGGAATGGTTTGTACATTCCCTATCCAAGAGTTCTGTGAAAAGATAAACGGTGGAAACTATCTTATAGAAACGATTTATAAGAACGAAAATGGAACACCAAAGATGGCTGACCTTAGAAACGTCGACGTTATAATTAGCGAATCACAATTCAAAATGGCAGGGTGCTATGATAGTTATGAAGAATATGAGAGGAATTGTATAAACAACAAACTTTCGTGGGGAATCTCAAGATATACTCCGAAATATGATTCCAACTGTTTGTATTTGAACTATCAGTCACTTCAAACGTTGAAATTAGATGATGAAGATGTTTCACAACTGTGCGCACCAACGGTAGACTGGATAAAAGGCGTAGCAAGAGACAACATAATGTATACGTCTTTGTTCTTGATGGGAAAGTCTGTTGGAAAGAAAGGTGTTGTGAATTTCATCAATAGTAGTGATAACTATTGGTTGAAATCGTTACTTGTAAACCATAATGTTATAAACGACAAATATGTGTCAGATAAGATTTACGACAATATCGTAAACAAAATCAAAAGCGCATGTATGGGCAAACTTGTTGTTGAAGGCAATTATCAAGTTATAGTGTCTGACCCATACGCAATGATGGAACATGTTTGTGGACTTGAGCCAAATGGACTTCTTGGTGAAAGAGAGTATTATTCAAAATACTGGAACAATAAAGGCGTAAAACAAGTTGACAGTATGCGTTCACCGTTAACATATAGAAGTGAACACAACATATTGAATCTCAAAAACAACGACGAGTTAAATCATTGGTATAGATATCTTGGTACAGGAATTATTGTGAATGTTCATAGCGACGACGTTTTGCGCTGGGCGGATTAAATAATAGTCCGAGAGTATAGCAATATACTTTAAGAATCTGGTGAACCTACAAATGTAGGGTGTACATCTTACGTTTAGGAGTAGCAGGAAATGGCTACTAGAAGATGTGCTAACAGGGGAAGCCTAAACCTTAGTGGCATGGTAATCCTGTGGAAAGTCTTGTAGCCACTTCAGTTATTATAGGAGTGGTAAAATGGAAGAACTTAGAAGATTTGATTTCTGGGATAACTACTATTGGTGTGATAGAAACGGAAATATATATAACAAAGAATATAGAAAGTTATCTACCAGAGTTAATCCAAATAGAGACGGTTATCTGACAATAACGCTTCATGGCAAAGATTGTGATGGTAAAACACATTATACCGGAACATCGGTACACGTCATAGTCGCCAAACTGTTTGTTCCAAAACCAAACACTACTGAGGTATTGGAAGTAAATCATAAAGATTGCGATAGGACAAATCCAAAGGCCGACAATCTTGAATGGGTTACACACAAAGAAAATGTTTTGTATTCTATTGGTGTTGGTAACCATTTTACGCCAGACTGGAAAGGAACAAACAACCCAAAGGCTAAATTATCAGAAAAAGAAATAAAAGAAATTATAGAACTTTATAAATCTGGATTAAGAGTAAGAGATATTCATAGGACTAACAAATTTAATGTCTCTGAAACAAGAATTGGACAAATCATAAGTGGCTACAAGAAATCTCAAACGACTACAAGTGTTAGCGGCGGGTGAAACCCCCGTGCGCGAAGTGCCAGACACCCATTTGGGGTGAAGATATAGTCTACTCCCAAGTTTGAAATAAAACTTGTTAAAGTACGGCGAAAGCTGGGGTATACAGGAGCGATTTTGATTACGATATTTTGAGCACAACATCAAATCCAACAATCATAAAAGGCGTCTACAAAGATTTATTGGCAGTAACATATCAGAAGAAAATGACTTCCAAGATAGAGTTTACTCAAGAGGATTTATATAAAGCAGACCTACTTGCCTTTGGTTCAGAGATTGGTTCGATAACAAATAAAAGTACATCTATGTATGCCATGTTGCCGATGTACGACCCACAAAGCCCGCAATATGCAGAATTGGAACGACGTCTTATAATGACACGAGTGGCACAAGGTAACGCGATTGATAAAGCAAAAGGTGTTCAGACGAAACAATTCCCGCAACATTGGGCGAACTATCAAAGAATAGAAGATTCAGACAGTGACGAAGTAAAACGCAAGAAAGAGTTCTTTAACAGTATTCTCGTTGAAAAGAAACCATACTTCTTCAAATATCTCTATAAAGACAGTCGTTCGGCATATAATAAGTTTCTACGAGAAGAAGAATCGTATAGACAGATTTATGGAATAGATTTGGACGAGATTAAAGGCAAAAACGAATCGGAGCTTACAGAGAAAGAGAAATACTATCTTGCTTCAATGAATTACAGAAATCCTCTTATTGAATCTGATTGTGAAATGAATAGGATATGCCGTTATATAGAAAGCGTTGATTTCGATATAAAGCGTTTCAATTCAGATAAACCGTATGACTACAAGATATATATGAATGATTCAATAGAGAAGAATATGGCGTTATACAACTCGGTTAAAAAGGCGGTCAAAGATTTCTTCAGATTCCTAAAGGAAGATATTTCAATGAGTGATTATTCTTCTTCTTTGAAATACTTGCCGGAAGAAGAACGAAAGTTGATGAACAAATATGACCTGTTCAAAGATACAATGACCGGAATCTGTTCAAATTCATCGGAGCTTGTGAACTATCTTGTGGAAATATTCTACGTTGACCTGAAATCAAGCAACAAAGATATATTATGGAGAACATTTGGCAAAGTAATGTTCTATAACGTATACAACAAATCATCTAAGAAAGTTCTTATTCCTCAAATTGAAGATGATGGCGAATACGAGTATCTGTTTGATAGTTACAACATCTTGGAGGTAGACTTAATTGGTCAATGAATATAACGAAATATCATATGCTAAAAAGATGCTGAACTCTGGATTCCTCACAAACAGGAGAATGTATGAGCTTAATATCTTAGCAAAATATTTCTATTACATTGGTTATAAGCCTAAAGAAGTAAAAACAAAAGTAATAGAGTTCTGTAATACACATTTTGAAAATTTCAACGAAGCAAAGTATTTTGACAAAATAGAATCCATTCTTGCGAATGCTAAGAAGAATACGATAGTTGAAGTCGGTTCCATTGGCATTACTGATAAAGAGATTGAGTTTATTCAATCCTTGAAAGAAACAAACAAGTTTAATGAGGTTCTATTTTGTCTGATGGTTATAAAACGCATAAGGGACAAACTTGGTCAGCAGGCTTATCTCAATTGCAAATACAGTAAGTTTTCAAAAATGTGTGGTCTAAGTTCTACGAAAGCGATATATCCAATTCTTAGACGAATGGAAGAACTTGGACTAATCCGTATTTGCCGCAACAGCAACGTTGAAATCCTATTCAACGTCAACACAACGCACGGCAAACCCGTCCTTGCCGTCAACGACTTCGACAACATATGCGCCTATTACCGCAACTATACTGGAAAGTCGCGTTATATTGAATGTCAATCTTGCGGCAAAATGGTGCGTGCTAGAGGAAATAGGCAACGATATTGTAAAGCATGCTATGCTGAAAAACATAGAGAAGTTGCAAGAGAATACGAACGAAAGAAGTATTATGAAGAAAAACCTTGACTTTTAGAAACTCTTTTATTGGCCCTAAAAACACATAGAATATCTATACATTTTTCAGCCCCTCTAAGAAAAAGTACTCTAAAAATATATAGGAGATATATAATAATATTTTTCTCCAGAAAGGTGTTATACAGTTTGATAAAGATAACGAAGCAGGAATACGAAAACGAGATAGCAAGCTCTGGTTTCAAATGCAGAAATCCGATTTCACACTCTGGTAAGAACAACAAGTATTACTATATTGTTGAAACGGACTATGAGAACTACTTGAGATTTATCAAAAATAAAAATAGATTGGGAGATAAGTAAATGTCCTATATCTTTGACACCAATATGTTCATGGAAGATTTTGATGTGAACAAGTATAAGGGTGAAAAAATATATATACCGATTCCTGTTCTTGAAGAACTAGACAGACACAATCACAGCTCTGACAGAACTCGTTCATATAAAGCTCGCAATGGGCTAAAGGCTATTGGCCGACTAGCTCTATCAAACACTATTGAATATCCAATCGAGGCCGACGGTAGAACTCTTGAAATATTAGATGGCGCAACCAATGATAATAGAATCATTGCTATTTCAAAGACAATTATGTTTCTCGACAGAGAATCTGTTCTTTATACGCATGATTTGAACATGTATCAAAAGGCTGTTGCTATTGGTGTAAGGGCGAAGCATATTGATTATTCTAAAGCGCCAATATACAAAGGATATATCGAAGTTGTTGGTACAACAGATACAATCAATAGGTTCTTCGACGAAATAGACACAAGCACGCTATATCCGAATGAATATATCCTAATCAAAGATGTTTCAACCGGCGAAGAAACTGAAATGCGGTGGACAGGAGAAAGATTCGTTGGACTTTCATTACCTGATTCAAAAGTTGTAAAGGCAAAGAATGCGTTACAGCGTTGTGCGCTTGATTTGCTTATGAACAGAGACATTACAACTGTTGCTGTTCTCGGCGGTTACGGTAGTGGCAAAACATACTTGTGTATGCAGATGGCGTCTTATTTTGTACTTGATAAAAATGAACAAAGTAAGATTCTTGGTATAAGAGAGCCAAACGGTGAGGGTAAAGATATTGGTTACTTAAAGGGGACATTTGAAGATAAAACCATTAGATTCTTCCGCCCCATTGAACAACAACTTAAAGGCCCAAACCAATACGACTATCTTGTACAGTCTGGTAAGATTGAGACAGAAATTCCTTTCTATATGAAAGGCACAACTTATGACAAAACAATTTTCTTAGTTGACGAAGCCGAAGATTTGTCAGAAGCGCAGATTAAACTTGTTGGTACTCGCGTTGGTGAAAACAGTAGAATCTTCTTTTCTGGTGACTTTGCGCAGTCGATTAAAGACAAAACTACTTCTAATCCTCTTGTAAAGATGTGTGAACAGTTGAAAGGCAACAAGATGTTTGGTTGTATTTATCTTGATGAAGATGTTAGAAGTGAAACAAGCAAATTATTTGCTGACTTATTTCAATAATTACGAGGTATATAAATATGGATTTTGAACTCTCGCCAATCTTTATTCCAGAGGAACTGGAAAATGTTAAACTTCCATCGCCAGAGCTACTTTCCTTTTATGAGAATCTCCAAGAAAGGGTAATCTGGATTGATGATGAAATTGGCGACCAACTTCTTCAATATTCAAAGTATATTCTGAAATGGAATATGGAAGATGAAAAAGCGGGAATTAGGGTGGAAGATAGAAAACCGATTAAATTGATGATTTTTAGTCCCGGTGGCAGTTTATATTCCTGTAATCATTTTGTTGACATTATTGAATTGTCAAAGACTCCTGTGTGGGGTATAAACGTTGGAATGGCAATGAGTGCGGCGTTTTTGATTCTTATTTCATGCCACAAGCGTTTGTGTACTAAAAATTCTGTTGCCTTGATACATCAGGGTTCTAGCGGAATTAGCGGCAATGCCGCAGATGTTATTAGTTCTGCGAAAAATTACGAATCGCAGTTGAATAGACTTAAAGATAGGGTTCTTGAGAAAACCACAATTCCAAGCCGTCTTTACAATGCTAAACTTAAAGAGGATTGGTATTTGGATGCTTCAGAGCAACTCAAGTACGGAATCGTTGAAACGATTGTAGGAGATATATCTGAATTGTTTTAACACGAATGGAGTAAACGGAAATGAAAAGCACTGGTAAATTAATTTCAGAAGTAGCGCAGAGAACAAGGTATTTGAAAGCTCCGGTAACAGAAATCATTCAGGCTCTTGAGGACATTATAAACGAGTCTGTGATTAATGGAGAGACAGTCAAATTTGCTTGTGTAGAGACGGGAGCGAAAAACATCCCAGCACGCGAGGGATTCACTCCAAAAGGCAAATATTACAATACCGAAGCACATACACTCCCGTATGCCAAGGTACGTCCGGCATTCAAAAAAAAATATATGGAGCTGACTTCTAAGAAATGAAAAGCAAGTATGGTATTTTTGATTCTAATAGTAGAAAGATTGTTGGTGTTTTGAATCTTGATGATGGTGCGATTATTGAGATAAACGGAACATCAGTAACACTGGAAGAAGTATTGGCCGACTATAACGGCTGTGATGTTACAATTACTGTTGTTGACAATGCTTCTGGACTAACACAAGAATAAGTGGGGTGCTGTTATGAACGAGATTGAAGTCCGTGTAATACAGCTTTGTATTGAGAAGAAACGTAAAAATGAAAATGCTTTTTATGGTTCAATAGCGGATGTTGTTAGAGAAGAATTTGGTGTTGAATTGTCAACGGAAAGAATCCGTACAATTTCAAGGAAGTATCGAAAAGATAATCACCTTGACGAAAACTTCTTTAAAGTAGATTCAGAGTCGGAAGAAAAGCCAGTTACTGTATCGCTTCTTTCTGATGGCTCTACGGTGAGCGAAAAATCTTTTTCGGTGGCTCATAATACTGAACTGACACCGGAGTTGCTTTTAGAAAAGCACGGATTTGATAAAGACTATTTTGAACTGGTTTCTGCTAAGAACAGCAGATGGAACGTACAGAAAAAGGGTTCTGGCATCGTAGATATGTACAGTTCTAAGATTACTGTTCGTCCGGCAAAAGAGTTTATTTGGAGCCAGTCCAATATTGATAGGGCTTTTAGTAACATTAAAATCAAACCAGCTCCATCCAGAAAACTTGTGCATGTTACACATAACGGTAGATGCTTGGTTGTTCCCATTAGCGACTTACATCTTGGACTTCTTTCTGAAAAGAAAGTAAGCGGTAACGACTATAATCTTGAAATTGCCGAGTCTCTTTATTATTATGTTTTAAACGACGTAGTAAACGAGGTAAATGGACAGTCGTTTGAAAAGGTGATGTTTATTATTGGCAATGACTTCATCAATGCTGATAATATCACAAATACTACCACAAAGGGAACGCCCCAAGATTGTTCAAATCAATGGCATACTATTATTGATAAAGCCATTGAGTTGTGTATCAACGGTATAAATATGCTTACAGCGATTGCTCCTGTTGATGTGATATATGCTGTTAGCAACCATGACTATCACAGCATGTACGGTATTATGAATACACTTCAAGCATATTACAGGAACGATGAACTTGTAAAAGTATATGGCGACCCATCTGAAAGAAAATACTTTAAGTTTGGTAGCGTAATCGTTGGCGTTGCGCATGATATAAAGCCGGATAAAGCTCTTGAAATCATGTCTGTCGAAGCACATGACATGTGGAGTGAATGTAAATCAATGATTTGGTTCTTAGGGCATTTACATACCCAAATGGCATATAGTAAAAAAGGATATGTTGAGGTTCTTAGACTTCCAACTGTAAGCGGTTGGTCGCGTTGGTCGAATCAGCAGGGCTATGTACAAACTGAAAGAAAGAACCAAGCATTTATCATTGATGAAAATACAGGAATTAAAACGACGATAAACACCGTTATCAAATTATAATAGAGAATGAAGCCCGCCAAGCCTATGAGCATTTATTGCTTATGCGTATCATGGCGGGCCTTTTGTTTACGCTGGTGTAGCTCAGTTGGTAGAGCAGCTCACTTGTAATGAGCAGCGCGTTCGTTCGAGTCGAATCATCAGCTCCAATAGGATATGTAAAACGTATCAAGAGAAATAAATGGAGAAAATGGAGGGCATACTATGCCAAAAGAAGTACCAAAGGCCCATCCACCGATGCCAAAACCATCGGAAAGAGCAAAATCTACATCATCTACTGGTGTATATAAACGTAGACGTGGGCCATTGAGCAATGCGGAAATAGCATTGCTTGAGAGATATAAAGCTAAGAACAATTTAAGTGCCATTGTTGACAACACAATTGATGAAATTGTTTCTGATAGTATATATGAGATTAAAGAAGCCGTAGATAATATGATAGCTTACGGCGACCCAAATGTATATAGGGTTTTACCAAAAGAATTAGATAAAAAAATGAGAGACTATGGGATGGTTGCTCAAGAATATTTTGGTAAAAAAGGCCCTAATAAAAGCACTACACCAGTTTTTATAGTTCCAGAGACGTATAAACAGTGTAACGTATGCTTAAAGTTTAAATCGCCAAGAAGTCCTGCTGGCATGAATTTTTATACATCGTTTTCAGATACATCCAATGGCCTTACAAGCATATGCTGTGATTGCGCTAAAAAACTCTTTTCTAAGTATTTAAAAGAATACGGTATTAGAGAGGCTCTTGTTATAATGAGCCAGAAGTTGGATATTGTTGTTATATCTGAAGTGTTAGAACAATATGTGGAGTTCTATAACACGGCAGAAGGCAAAAAGAGCGTGCTTGATGGTGTGTTTTTTAGTGACTATTATCAGGCTACGCTTTTATCATTTTCTGAAGAACAGAAGAAAGACGATTTATCGTTCTGCAAATCAAACCTTCATGGTGAGCCTTTTAGAGATGTAATACCAACATTTGATTTGGCACCAATATATGACGATATTACCGTTAAAAAGTCAAAAGGCGCGGACGACGATGATGAATTGGCGAGAAAGTACCCATCATTATCAAAGTTAAAACAAAAATGGGGTAGCTTTGAAAAGGCTGACTTATATTGGCTTGAGGATAAGTATAATGAGTGGTATGAGAAATGCGAAATTGATGGATTGTCAAGGGAAAAACTTGTAATTCAGCTTTGCTATGAGGAATTATCTATTGTTAGAACTCGTGAAAAGGGTGGAAACGTAAAAGACAAAGTTAGGAGCTTTCAGACACTTATGAAAGACGCTGAACTTACTCCAAAGAAACAGTCCATATCCGGTTCTTCTGAATCACAGTTTACATCTTTGGGTGAGTTTATAAAGGCGGCTGAAGTTAAAGGGCCGATTATATCTAAGAATAAGGCGTTTAAAGATGCTGATAGCTTTGAAAGACTGTGGAAGTCTATTGCTGGGGCAATTTCAAGAACTCTTGGCAGAGACAATGAGTATGTAAGAGACTTTGAGGAAAACTACAAAGATTACACCGTAGACTTTAATCGCGTTACAGAATCCAGCGACTCGACTTCCGACAATTCAGAAGTAGAGGAAGTTGGTGATACTGATGGCGAAGCATAAAATTCAATTCTTCAATGATTGGATTGATTATTGGAGATTAAACATTCATCGGTTCGCCGCAGAGTATCTTGGAATCAAACTTAGTTTATTCCAGCAAGTTGTATTATACTTAATGGATTCTCCAAGTTGTACCAAAGATAACTCACTTATATTCTTCGCTTCTCGTGGTATCGGTAAGTCTTTCTTGACAATGGTATTCTGTATTTGTAAATGTGTCTTGTATCCTAACATAACGATTAAAGTTGCTTCTTCAACAATGCATCAGGCTACAATGTTCGCAAGTAAGTTGTATGAGATACAAAACGGGCGACCGAACGTTGAAAGAGAAATAGACACAATAAGTATTAATCGAGATAGCGCTATTATAAAGTTCAAGAATGGTTCTACAATTGAAGCTGTTGTTTGCGCTGATACGGCTCGTGGCGCTCGTGCTAATATTCTTATCTTAGACGAGAGCCGTCTTATGAGCAAGGCAACGATAAACAACGTTTTGATGCCGTTCCTTACCAAGTCAAATCGTGACCAACCTTGGGCGATGGACCCAAGATATAGAAAATATATGGAGAGAGAACATAACTCGACTATATATTTGACTTCTATTGGATATAAGGACGAGTGGAGCTATCAGGACTTTAAACAGTATTGTGAAGATATATCTGTTGGTGATGAATCAAAGGTGGCATTATCATTGCCATATCAGTTTGCCGTTGAGGGTGGAATTATTAGAAAATCTTATATCGAAAACCGATTTAGAGACAGAGGCGCTGACATAACTGGTTTGCGAATGGAATTTGAGGTTATTCCACACGGTGAATCTGAAAGCGCTATGTTTACATTCGACGAAGTAAATAGTGCGAGACAACTTAGAGTTCCTCTTATTCCTCCTACTGATGATGAATATATCGAATGTAAGGGAATACTAAAAACATTACCATACTATCAAAAGAAAGAACCAAGAGAGATTCGTGTTTTGAGCATGGATATTGCTGTTGGTGGTGGTAGAAAGAACGACTTGACAGTATTTACTGTGTTCAGGTGCATTGAGGATTTAGACTACTATGACAAAGAACTTTCGTATATTGAAGTTATGAGTGGTGTAAACCTCGACCAACAGGTTATACGAGTAAAACAACTCTTTTATGACCTTGAGTGTGACTATGCGGTTATAGACGCTGGTGGTGCTATTGGTATTGAAACCATAAACTCTTGTGGTAATATTACAAAAGATATGGTTAGAAACCGTAGATATCCCGGCTGGAAAACCATGAACAAGGTTGAAAAGTATGATATGCGTATCGCTGACCCAAATGCCGAACCTGTATTATTTCCAATTCAAATTTCTGGTGCGGGTGCTTCGGCTATGCAGTATAACATGTTGGTTACGGCGCAGCTTGAATTTCAGAGAAAACGTATCTCGCTTTTGGTAGAAGATGATGTTGCTGTACAAGAGTTGAATAAAAGATATAAATACTTGACAATGAAAACGAGTAATGACAATTTGATGCGTGAACGAGCTAATAATATGATTGGCCCATTTGCTAATACAACAAGTTTAGTTGATGAAGCAATTAAGACGCAGATTGTCAAATTGCCTAGTGGAAGATGGGTATACGATGAAAAGAACGGGCGTAAGGATAGAGTTATTAGTATGATTTATGGTTTGTATTTTATAAACCTACTTGAAGAAGATTTAATCTCTTTGACAAAAAGTGTAAACATAAGTGATTATGTATCTTCGAGGAACTATACTAAAAAGAATAATCCTATCAATCCGTTTGGTTCAAACTTAAATAAACTAGCTGGGTTTGGAATGAGAAGATGATTTATAGAATATCTTTTACTGGTGAAGCACCAGATTATCGTGTATTGATGGACACTATGGCTAGAATCGGTGATTATTGTTATAGTGGTAAATCATTCTTTCTTGATACGGATAAAACGTATAAAGAACTAAAGGATATATTTGACGGCTTTATCGAACCGATAGGGCCGTCTTATGATTTGTCAACGTGCTCAGAATTAGTGCGTAAATGGTGCTTGACTAAGATGGGGCTTAAAGCACTAAAAGAGTTCGAGGAGAGCGACGAGGGACAAAGTAGAATGAAAGAAATCATGGCATACCTTGATGCCATAGAAGAAAAGAGAAGAAAGGAGGGGGTTAAAGAAGATGGCAAGACAAGTTCAGCGAAAAGAACCAGAGCCGCCACAGCGCCAGAGCCAACCGTCAAACCAAAAGGTAAGCGTACAACAGGTTGAAAACAAATGGAAACAGGTGTTTAGTAGCCCAATTGGCGGTGGATTTGGTGGTGTAGCACCGGGCGGATATTTACTTAATATAGGTGCGAGTTTTGTCAACGACCCATATCTCCTTAACCAGAGAATCAAACAGCTTTCGACACTTCCCGCATTTACAGATAGAGAGCAAATAGAGGAATCATTAAAGAATCCTGAAAACAACGAGTTTGATTTGCGCGAAGCGACACATAGCATGATTTATCTCACATATCCTCTTTACAGGCTTCAAATGCTGTATGAGGGTATTTTGAAGTACAGAAGCTATATTGAGCCTAGATATGTCGATAAGAAAGAGATGAATACGCCACGATTCAAGTCCGATTGGAAACTTGTTGATATGTGGCAAAAGAAGCTCAATCCTCAGAAGCAGTTTAGACGAATCGTAGCTGAGGTTATACCAGAGGGTAAAAGAGCGTATTATCTGCGACAATCTTATAATAGCACTACTGGAAGCGAGAACGTGAATTATGTTCACTTTCAAGTCCTTCCAAGTGATTGGTATAAGATAATTAAGCACTCTACCGATAGCTATGAGGTAGTGGCTTTCAACTTCGCTTATTTCTGGCAGGCTGGTACAGAACTTGGACAATTCCCCGAAATATTTACAAGATATTATGACCAGCTTATGACGGCCACCAGTTTTGATGAAAACGGCAATAAGTGGATTGACCCTAGAAAAACCCCTGATGATGTTGTTGTTGAATATAACCAAGAGACTATGACGTGGTTCTATTGGAAGGAACTTCCGGCTGACGAATGTTTCGTTTTCTCTTTCACGGAATCAGACGACTTACAGGTTTCTCCGTTCGCTTCATTGCTTTTACAGGCACAAGACTTAGCATCATATTCGCTATTACAGCAACAGTTGCTGACAGTGCCATTGTATTCGATGTTGCTTGGTGAAATGCCGTTACATGATGATAATAAGTCTGGTAACTATACTGACGACTTTAGATTGTCGCCAGAGGCCGTCAATGCTTTTGAGGCAAAGGTAAACTCTAGTATGCCTCCGGGAACAACATATAATATCGTTCCGTCTGAAAATAACCAACTCTACCACTTCCAAGAAATACCAAATGCTAACAAGATATACAATATGGGCTTACAGCAGCTTATTAATACATCTGGTGCTTCTACGCTAATGACGACCACAGAAAAACCGTCGGTTGCTCAGGTTGCGGCTGGTAAGATTATCGAAACCAGATATATTGATAGGATGTACGACCAGTTTGCTTGGGCATGTAATATAATCCTTGAGAAGATGTATGAATTTGGTGATTTGAAGTTCCGTTGGCAGTTCTATATCCATGGTGATGCTTTTAGTGAAAAAGACGAGATTGCCGCAGTTGAAAAGAGTCTGTCTATGGGACAGCTTGAATTGCTTCCAAAATACTTGTCATACCACGATAAGAGCTTAATGGACGCTATAACTGATGCTGATTGGGTTGAAACATCTGGAATATATGATAAGTTTAAACCACTTGTCAATACATTTGGTATGTCGTCAACAACTAAACAGACTGGCACATCTGGTAGGCCAAAAATGGATTTAGATAAGATAGAGAATGATAATACGGCAAATAGTGTTGATTCTGGAACTAACACTTCTGATACTCGCTTCTCTTTAAAACATTGTGTTGTCTGCGGTGGAGATGTAAATGAAGAACATTATCCATTTTGTAGCGAAGAATGTAAAGAATCTTATATAGAGGAACAACGTGACGATTATGAAGAACAGTAAAGAATGCTCTCATGTGGATGCGGATGGAAATTCCACTATTATTTTTTCACATAAGAAATGGATTGGCGTTTATCCGCCTCGCGTAAAGGGTATTTGTAAACTTTGTAAAGAACAAATCGAAATGACGGAAAGCGAATATAAAGAATTTATAAAAGAGGGTGAGTTATCTTGAAACTGATTTCCGACAGAATGGAATCAGCACTCACTGGACTTTATGGACTGTGTTTTACTGGAAATAGTATTTGTGATAATATGGTTACACAGCTTGGTGTAAAATTTGTTATGCCAAATACATCAAATCTTATCCATTATAATATGGCACATGAACTTCCGGTGCTGGCTGATTACATTGGTGAATACGCTGCGGCTCGAAACTCATATCTCCATAGGCCAGCGGTAGCGGCTCATATGGAAGAATATGAAAATCTTACAACAATGTTTGCTGAACTCCTTAACTATATGGTTGCTCTTGAAAAAGAAGTGAGTAAGGTTATGGATTTGGCTATTGCCGAAGATGATAAGCAAACACTCAAGAACCTTGACAAATTCATTAGAAAACTTGTTCCCTTGACTGAAATGGCACTTGGCTTCGTGGATTATGTCGAAATGAATGGTGATACACCGCCTCAGTGGATGCAGATGGATTCTAATATCAATAAATTCTTTGGTATTAAGAGAAAGTAAATCTGCTATTACAATGAAAGGTGGTGATTGAATGCCTAAAGTTTTTTCTGTTCCTGTTGAAAGAATAGATATTGAAGAAATCAATAACGGCGACTTTTTGAAATTAAAGTTGTATGCTATTTCTGATACAGTAAATAGAAACAATTCGGAGTTTCTTAGAGAGGGCTTCGAGGAGTCCATTCCGACAATTTATAATAAACCAATTTTGGCTTATTTTAATAAAAATCTAAATGATACCGAAGAACACAATTCTCGTCTTGATATTGACAAGTATGGAAATGAGTTCTATGATTATGACTATGATGGTGCTGAAAAGCCCGTTGGTGTTATTCCAGAAAGCTCTGTCATAACAATAGAAGAAGTCGAGGGTAAAAACTGGGTAGTTATCAATCCTGCTTATATATGGACTGAATATAACAAACGACTTACGGAAGTTATTAAAAGTCAGTTAAGTAAAAAGGTTAGCGTAGAGGTTGAACCTGTTGACTTTTGGGTTGATGAAGAATCTGGTATAGAGAAAATTAGAACTTGGAAGTTCTTGGGCATTACCATACTCGGCAAAGATAGATATGGTAGAGCCATAGAAGAAGGCATAGAGGGCGCTAAATTGGTGCTTGAAGACTATGCTAAGTCTAGCAAGTTTAACTCTTATAAATCCAAATTCCAGTTCGCACTTTCTGGTAAGAAAGAAGAATATTCTTCTTCTATACTTGAAAAATATGGTGTTACGGTTTCAGCAGAGGATAAGAGCAAAATGGATTTTATTAAAAAAGACGAGTATGGCACTGGTAAACCAATCTCTGTACTTAAATCTAAGGAAGCAGTCTCTAATGATTCTTGGGGCGACGTTGATAAGACAGCCCTTAGAGACACAGTGTTAAAGGCTCGCAATTACAAAACGCTTGTAAAATCGGTATATCTTGATGTTCAAGATGGATGGGAAGATGCTCCATCTGAAAAACTCAAATATCCGGTTATGCAATATAAAAATGGCAAATTCGTTTATAACGCTGGTGGGCTGTTGAGCGCACAACAGTACGGCGAAAAATATGACGAAAGTATTGCTAAAAAGGCTTTGACAATTCGTAAAAGACTTGGATTAGTAAAGTCAGAAAAGGAGGAAAAAATGAAGAAATTTATTGAAGCAGCCAAAATTTCTGGCTTTGCTTACCTCGGACTGTATGAAGGCAAACTTGCCTTTGCTCAAGAGTGCGATTGTGACAAAGAGGAAATGGCTGAGGAAAAGAAAGAGCTTTCTTTGTTTGAAGTCGATAAAGAAGTTGCCGAGAAGTACGTTGAAGGCGAGGAATTTGCTTGGGACGAGATTACTGGCCGTTCTATTGATTTGACAACTCGTGACGATGGTGATAAACACACCTATGAGGACGACGAGGATGAAGATGATAAAGAGGACGACGAGGAAGATAAAGACGGCGACGACGGCGACGATAAAGAAGATGCGGATAAGGAAGAAATGGCTAAGAGAATCGAAGCTCTTGAAGCTGAGAAATGCGAGATGGAAAAGCGTTGTGAAGCTGCTGAAAATGAGCTGAAAGACATTCGCATGAAACAGTTCAAGGAAGATACTGATGCTATTCTTTCTGATGAAGATGCCGATATGGACGAAAAGACCCACGAGGAACTTGTAAAGATGCGCGACGAGGGCAAGTTCTCTAGCGTGGAGGAGTTCGCCAAAGAAGTCGCTTATAAGAAGTACCTTGCCGAAAAAGAAGAAAAGAAAGAGATGTCTAAGAAGGACACCAAGCTTTCTTTTGGTCTTAATAAGAAAACCGAACCAAGCGTGTCTAAAAAGAATGACTTGTTAGACAAACTTGCAAAAATTTAAGGAGGAAAACTAACTATGGCTAATAAAAACTTTTTTCAGCCTGTGAGAATGGAATCTCAGTATGTCGCGACAAAGCTGCAGACTGTTCTGTTCCAAGCCGAAGATGCTAACGCCGCTTGCTTTGATGGCGAGCTTGCCGTTCTTGGTGATTTCACACAGGACCCCGTTTATCTTAACGCTTTTACTGCTGCTAATGCGGCGGCTTCTGCTCCTGCGGATTTCAATACCCGTATTGCGACTGCTCCTGCGGCGGCCACAGCAGTAGGTGTTGGTGTTATCGACCTGCCCACTGTTCCGATGGCTACTGGCGCTGGTGTGGCTTATCGTATGGGCTTCAAGACAATCGGCCTGACCGCCGAGGCTGGCGTGCCCGTGCGTTTCCGTAAGTTCGTGGTTGACGACACATTTGCTACTGGTGAGGAAAACTGCACTGCTGCTCTGACAGTTGGTAAGTATGCCACTGTTGGCACTGCTGGTAAGTGGGTGCCTGCGGCTGAAGCTCCGTCCACTGCTGGATGCTATGCTAAGGTTATTAGCAAGTACATTGTGTCTCAGGGCGTTGACGGCAAACTTACGGACAATGGTGTGCAGGCTTACATGCTGTGCATCATGGCTAACTAATTAAAGGAAAGGAAAGAGAGGTAATAGAATTATGGCTAATGTTAGACAGTTCTATACTTTAGATACTGCTGGCAAGAACTTCTCTATGCTCGACGAGGAGCAGAAGTCTCTTGTTGAAGGCGGATTTAAGGTTGCTAAACAGTATATGGCCGACCGCGTAAAAGAAACAAAGAAAGACCTCTTTGCTTCTATCAATGATACATCCATTGACAACCGCAAGGAACTCAATGACATGGTTGTTGAGAAAATTGCGAAATACAGTGCGAAACGCGCTGGCGGAATCAACACAGAAAACTTCACTCTGAAAGATGTTGCCAACCCCAACGTTCATAATAACCGTGTGTTCAAAGAGACTTTCGCGGCTGTGCTTGCGCAGATTATGACCCCGGTTGTTCCCGCTATGATTTCTACGTCCTTTATGGACATGGCTGATGTTTCTAACATCGGTTGGGGCGATACGGCTCGCTTCAAGGTTAATTCCAATGATACGTTCTTTGTGACTCGACTGGCTGAGGGTATCCTCAACGGTTCTGTTCAGAGAACTTACAATGATGAAATCACTGTCAACCCGGAACCCTACAACATCACTGTTGCTGTTGACTGGTATCAGGTTGCCGCTGGTTTGTTTGACCTTGGCGAGTTCGTGTACAAAGTTGGTATTTCTTACAATGCCTATATCACGCAGATGATTATTAAGGCTATCGGTGGCAACATCGCGGCCAATGCTGGTACTTCTTACTTCGTTAATGGCTTTGCCACTAACACATTCGTGAAGCTGGCTGAAATCCTGCGTGCCGCTAACAACGGTGCCAAAATCCGTGCTTATGGTACTCTTGCTGCTCTGAGCGCTATCATTCCGTCTGGTACGACAAACGCTAACCTGCAGATGGGCCTTGGCGAGGAATGGGCGCGTATCGGCCATCTGGCAACGTACATGGATGTTGACCTTGTGCGTATTCCGCAGATTCTTCTGCCGAATACTGTCAACACCACTCCGCTGACTGGTATTCCCGATTCTACAATCTATCTGTTCGCAGATGGTGGCTACAAGCCCGTCAAGCTCGTGTTCGAGGGTAGCGCGTTTACGCACGACATCGTTCCGACGGAAGCTCCTGACAAGGAAATGGGCATGAGCCTTACGCTTAGAATGGGTAGCACGTTCGTGGCTGCTTCTAAGTATGGTGCTATTACGGGCGTTGGCGCGTAATTAACCAGTGATAATTGTTATAGGGGACTCTTTTGAGTCCCCTATATATAATAATGGAATAAATGGAACAAAAGGAGAATGGTTATGCCTGCTACTAAAAAACAATCTGTATCGCAGAACGAAGTTTCTAATGATACTCAGACGGTAAAAGAAGCCACTGGAATGAGCGTTGAAGATATGCTTGCTATGATAGCAAATCTTACGGCTCAGGTTAATAAACTCAATTCCCAGCATGGCGGCGAGAGCGTTATGGTTTCAAAGATGGATAGGCCGTGTACTCTAATTCACCTGTGTGAATGCAACCCTATGCTCCCATCAACAATCCGTGTAAACGGCAACGAAATCCGTTTTACGAAGTTTGGCGAGAGACGTACTTTTAGATTTGCAGAAATGCAGGATATTACGTCACGTTATAGAGATTGGTTTGAGCGTGGTGTGTTTACTCTCGGTGAAGATTGTGACGAAATGGTAAATGATTTTGGGCTTGACATCATGGACGTTCCAATGTCTGTTGAGCAGTATGCCAAAATCGCAACGTTACCTTTGTCGGAGTATAAGCGCATTGTTGATGGATTGTCACATCCGCAGGCTCTGCGTCTTGCTCAAACGTGGATTAAGCGTTACGAAGCAAACATGCCGGGTTATTCAAATCTTGAGAAAGTCAAGATTTTAAATAAGAAAACAAAAGGCTTTATGAAACAATTTATGTCTGATTTGTTAAGCGACGATACAGAATAATAAGGGGGAACAGTTTGTGGCCGGAACATCATATTTCACTATATATAAAAGAGCCATAACAGAGTTTAAAGACCCTACTTTAAAAAATCTTTTAGACAATGATACTGTTATGTTTAGCCAAGTTATGTATAACTTCCTAGAGAATGCTATTTCTCTTTTCACCAATCCGATTCCGGCGCAAAAACGTGTAAACGACCGAGTACCTCCTAAATTCTATACACAGACTTTCAAAGGTGATGGTAGTACAAATCAATTTACATTGACCGACGCGCCAGAGGCTAGTCTAATAGATGATTGTCTTTTTGAATATACAGTTGATGGAAACAAAGTAGATGGAACATATAGTGCTATTCCGGGCGGTGTGGTTGGAGAAGCTATTGTGGGTAGTACACATACTGAGGGAACACCAACAGTAACTCTTGAACCAACTCCATACGAAGATTCTGAAATTGTAATTAACATTTATTATGTTGGTAACTGGAACGTTAATCTCTATCCGATGGAGGAGTATATTCTTGCCGAGTTTATCATGGCGGCATGGTCGGAGTATATCCAGAATGACAAACTTGATATAGTGAGGCTTCTTGGAGACACCGACTTCAAATTGACATCGGTATCATCTGCTACTACTTCAAAGTCGAGTTGGTATGTTGTAAATAGAGAGACTGTTACAAAGCGTATGACAAAATATGCGTGGGACGCAGCTATCCAGAGGTTATACCCATGATAAAAAAATATTATGCTGACCTTGTAAATAGAGTCTTTAACGTATTGTACATTTATGAAAATGACATGTCCGCCTTTGAAGAATATGTGAAGTCGCTAACATTTGAGCTTAGTGGAAATGAGGACTTTTCAGAGATACAACAGATACGATTCAAACTTAATGCTCTACTTTTAAATGACATTTGTCATTCTGATGTTAGAAGAAGTGTATTGAAATCAATCAGTATCTTGGATAGAATATTAAGTAACTGGAAGGAGTGATAATATGGCCCTTGATTTACGAGGAATAAAAGCGGCTACATTTAACACTCCAACCAATTATGTCGAAAGTGTACGATACTACGAGCAAAATTTACAAGATAAAATAAATGACACCTATCAGTATGCTAGTGATACATATGAAATAGGGCAGGAAATCGTCGCTGGTACATTAGATTTTTGTCCTTTGGTTTGTAGGGTTTGTCACGCTATAAATCCAAAAACCGGATTGAATCTTGGAGACGACTTTAAAGATTTAAAGTTTTTTGACGTGTTCTCTCATAGAACTATGGGTGAGAGATATGAGTTCAACGGTTCGGTTTGGATTACTACAAACACAGACAACTATCATTATAATACACAGTCAGCTATTGTGCGTAGGTGTAACAATACACTGAACTATATAGATACCAATGGCAAGATAATACGAGAACCTTGTATTGTTGGGTATTCAGTCAAGTATGCTAATATCTATTATAATACGTCTGTGGAAATACCGCAGGGTACAATAATTATAACAGCCCAGAATAACAGCAATACGCAAGGCATGAATATTAACGATAGGTTTATATTGAACAATCAAGTGTTTAAGATAAAATCTATTAAAGACTATTTGCGCAGCGATACATCGTTGGGTTCTTCTGTGCCTCTGATAGAGTTTGAATTGTATATTGATGCCAAATCACCAGACGATAACTTTGAACTTGGTGTGGCCAATATGAATAAGTATATTGGCATCTATCCTCCGAAACCCAAAGTTCTAAACGAAGTGATAGTGGAGCCAGAATTTAGCAAACTTTATCAAGGAGAAACTCGAACCTATACATGTTACTATTATATCAATAATATAAAGCAACCAAATGAGTTTATATTTGAACCGAAAGGTGCGCATCCAAATCTATATTCGCTTACTGTTATAGACGGCAATACATTCACCGTAACATGTCTTGGAAAATCAACAAATCTATTGGTTGTTAATTGTATTGGTGATATTATTTCATCAGATAGCGCCATAGTGGGCGAAGCTGTTGTAGGCACAGCTTCTGTTGGTAACGATGGAATCGTAGGTAAATTAGAAAAAGAAATTACCATAGATTTGAGGGGGCTATACTGATGCCAGTTTTTGATATGGAAAGGTTGGCCTATAACAAATTCACAGAATTTTCAAACTTGTGCTATAACATACTGGCTTATTTAATGGTACAAAATGAAGATATCTGGAAGCTCTTGAAATATGACACCCCCGATGCTCTATCGAAACCCAACCTTACGCTGGAAGAAAAAAGGAAAATGATTTATGACGGAAACGGAGATTCTGAACACTATAATGTGTATAGAAGTCCGTTTGTAGATGAAGCATTTACCGAACAAACCAGTCAATTAAGGATTTATGCGCTTACTATAAACCCCAAAAATAGAAGTTTGGCTACAATTGATTTGAATATTGATTGTATCACACACACTAAGTTGGTTAATATAGATGGAGGTAAAAGCCGGGTTGAGTTGATGGTTGAAGAAGTATTAAAGACACTCAACGGACAGGAGATAGACGGAGTAGGTAAATTATTTTTCGATGCTAGAGAGGCTATGTATGATGGTGCCAGATTTAGCATTTTTAATAATAGATATTTCTATGGTTGTCAAATAACCATGTCTGTCCACTACGGAGAATTGGAGCCAAACACTTATGGTTGACGATATTCTTCTTCCGTATAGACAACAAGTTTTGAATGATGAGCCAGTTGAGCTTTTTGATGGGCTGACTTTATACCCCGTTAAAATGCGTGATTATATCACATTTAATGTTTGTTCTTCTATTCTTAAAATGAATAAAAATGCGACAAACGACCCAAAAGTAATTTCTATGTCATATTTAGATTATATCCTGTATTTAGCTCAAAAAGACGAGGAAGAAAAAGAACCGGGACGACCAAATTTAACAGAGTTGTTTTTACAAGAACTCTTTTTGTTGGTTACAAACAAAGACGGTATGAGCTTTGGATATGGTGTAGATGAAAAGAAAAAGAGTTTCATCGAAATAGACGGAGTTAGGCTATATAAAAAAGAATTTGAAAAGTTCAGAAAATTTGTACTTTGTCAAAACATCCCCGATTATAAAGAAGAATATATAAACCCGGAATTGGCCGAGGACTTAAAAAAGGCGGATGAAATTAGGAATAAAGGGAAAACTCCAAGTGACATAGAAAAACAAGAAATGGCAGTAGTTATCGGAAGTTCATTAACATTAGAAGATGTTAAAAACATGACAATAAGGAAGTTCCATATTGCTTTAGAGTTAATCGACAAGAAACTTCATTATACTATTGCTAAACAAGCTAGTCTATCTGGCTTTGTTGAGTTCAAACAAGAGATAACACACTATTTGATTGAGGATAATAGAGGTATTGAAGATAGCGTTATTGATTATTCTCAATTTAAAGATAAGTTAAATAGTGCAAATAAATAAGGAGGAAACTTATATGGCAAGATATTTTCTCGCTGGTGCCGCAACAGTCGATATGCTTGTGGGCGACCAGATTGTAGCCACTGCTAATACTCTGCTCGATTCTTCTATCACAATAGGTTCGACAGCAGAAGATGTTCGTGGTGGCCCCGGTGCTAAGTTGTTAGGTAAATACTATCATACAAGCACGTTTGATATTAGCCTTACGGATACAATGTTCAAACTTGAGTACCTTGCGTTCCAAACTGGTTCTGCGATTCAGCAGATTTCTGATGTATTTACATCAGAGCAGGTTACACTGGCTGCTGGTGGTGCTGGTACTATTGCTGATACACCTGCTGACTATCAGGGATACGGCACAATCGGCTGGGTTGCAAAGCCCGGTTCCGACGCTTATACAAAAGTGACATTTACTGACAAGGCTTTCACCGTTCCCGGTGCCGCTGAGGGTGATGTTTATTGTGTTAAGTATGTCAACACTGACAATGCAGCTCGTCAGATTACGGTTTCTTCGTCTTTTATTCCGAGCGAAGTTACGCTTGTTATGAAAGCAAGTCTGTATCGTGGTGGCGGACGTGACAAGAATGATGTAAACAGTTCTTCTAAGGTGGGCAATGTTCAGATTCTTGTTCCTCGCTTCCAGTTTAATGGCTCTATGGAAATCTCTATGTCAGCGACTGGTGTTGCCAACTCTCCGATTGCTGGTTCTGCTCTTGATAATCCGTCGGCGGATTGCTCTGAGGGTGGATACTATGCTATTATTACAGAGCAAATCGCGGGTGCTTCTTGGTATGACAACGTGTTCGCTCTGGCAATTGAGGACAGTGATGTTGAGCTTACAGCCCCATCTGGAACACAGACACTTAGCGTATACGCTCTGCCTGTTGCTGGTGCCGCGTTTAAACCGCCTTATGAGGATTTAACGTTTACTTCTGCCGCCAATGCTACTGCTTCGGTTACTGCTGAAGGTGTTGTTACGGGTAAGGCTACTGGCAATACCACAATTACAGTTGCTATCAAGAATAAGGCCGGTATTGAAGCAGTTGCCAATGTGACTGTTACTGGTGGCTAATTGATAGTTAGGAGCTGATAATTATGGCATATACACCTACTGTTTGGAAAAACGGTGATGTCATTACCGCCGAACTTTTAAATCATCTTGAAACTGGTGTACAAAACGAGCAAGTTGGGCCAGAAGGCCCAGCAGGCCCTACTGGTGCGGCGGCTGGTTTTGGTACGCCTACCGCTACGGTAGATGCTAATGTTGGTACGCCTGCTGTTGAAATTACAGCAACAGGTGACGATACAGCAAAGGTGTTTGCTTTTGCGTTTAGCAATTTAAAGGGTGAACCGGGTGCTGCTGGTGCCAAGGGTGAACCGGGTGCAACAGGTGCTACTGGTGCGACTGGTGCCTCTGTAACAGCAATTGAGCTTTATAAGGACGAGTCTGGCGCTATCACTGGTGGTAAGGCCACCTTGTCTGATGCGAGTGAAATTACTATCACTGTTACAACTACTCCAACGGTTTAATTGTTTATGGGACTACTCATATTGAGTAGTCCCATATTTTTACATAAGGGTGATTAACATGTGCCCATATGCGGTAGATAAATCTGATTTTTTACATAAGAACTTAGTTTGTACATTGGACAACAAAACTTGTGGATTGTGGAGATATTGTCCAACACTCAAGAAACCAATTATGAGTGATAATTACAATAAGTACGGTTGTCGTACAAAAAATGAATTTGAAAATAGTCAGAAAGATGGTGATAAGAATGGACAAAGATAAGGTTGTTTTGGAGGATGTTGAGGTAGTCGAGAAGCCTAGAAAAGCAACTCCAAAAACTAAGAAAATTATTGCTAAGGTAAATTACTCAAAGCCCTCTAAAAACTTAACTTCTGTGTCATATGAAAGCAATGGCGCTATCTGTTCTGTTTTTATAAAAGGAATTTATACTGGTATAGTAGAAATTGAATATATAGGCGACGCTTTTGATAATAGCAAAATTGTAAGGGTTAAATAAGGAGGGATTAGATGTTTATTACTGTGGCGGGAACACCTGCTGGATACGGATATTTTGATATTACAGCAACTCCTAATGAAAATATCATCCCGGCAATGGTAGCCGAGATTAGGGCGAATGACATTAACAAGGATTTGGGTGCGCCAATTTCGGTTGGCACAATGGCTATTCAGGTTAAAGCAGCAGCAAAGGTTAGTATTAATGGGCGAAATCCTGTGCTGGTAGAGCCAGATATTGGCCTTACTTTTGATGCTCGTGGAGTTTTCTCGGTAGTGTTTGATACAGCAGTAGCATATAATATTACTATTTCATATTAATGGGGTGATATTATGTTACCTCAATATGGTTTCCGTGTAATTTATTATAACATTATTCGAGGATTTAATAATCTCAACACCGAATCAGGTGGTGGAAATGGGCCGGGAGACGATGCAGTTGTTGGACGCGCTATCGTTGGTTCGGCGGTTGTTGGATATGTTTCTCCGAGCATTGGAACCGCTATTGTTGGTACGTCTGAAGTAACGTAATAATCGTTATGTTTTATCAACAATATAGGGGGTGGTTCCGGTGATAGATATTTTAAAAGAGCTTTCTCAAATTGCTGGCTACTTGACTGGTTTAATGGCCTTTTTTGCTCTTATAATTCCAAAGTCAAGAAATTTTCTAGTCAAATGGTTGAAGAAAAATCTTGAGATTGACAAGGTTAATAAATCTCTAGAAGTTGAAATAGAGAAAAGCCACGACAGAGAAAAGGCAATAGAGAATATAAGTAAATCTCTTGATGCTCATGTACAACGGTACAAAGAATATACAGAGAAAGCTGCTGAAAGAGACATCTTCTTCCTTAGAGCGCAAATAGATAACATATATCATAAATTTATGCCACTTGGGTATATCACAGCCAGAGCAAAGAGTGACGTAGCCAAAGCGTGGGAGCTTTACGTCGCAATGGGCGGCAACAGCTATGCGAAAGAAGAAGTAGAAGAACTTTTGGCATTACCAACAAGATTTTAATGGTAATAAGGGGACACGTCTAACGTGTTCCCTTATTTTTACGGAAATAAAAGGAAAAGGTGGTGAAACCATGGCCAGAAAGACATTTAAAAAGGTTATTACAAACGACGACCTTATCTCACAGATAAATGATAAAAACAAACGGCTTGTAGAAAGATTCTTGAGAAACTTTGCCACGAAAAGGTCAGAGGCGTCAGTAAAAGTATATCAGTCAAACTTTAATATATTCTTTTGCTGGAATCTTCTGAACAACGACAACAAATTCTTCACAGATATTAGAAAATCTGAAATGATGGATTTCTTTGACTATGGTTCTTCGGAATTGAAGTGGAGTCCAAATAGATATGCTAACGTTTGGAGTTCACTCAACAGTCTAAGTACATTTATTGAAAATGTATTGGACGACGATTATCCTGATTTTAGAAATCAGGTAAGAAAAATAGAAAAGCAACCGAAGGCAAATGTAAGAAAGAAAACAATTCTTACCGATGTTCAGATTCAGAATCTGTTAGATTATTTATCTAAGAAGAATCCTCAACAAGCATGTTTGCTTGCTCTTGCTTGTTTCTCAGGTGCTAGAATAAGTGAATTATTTAGATTTACAACCGATTTAATTGATTTGAATAATTTGGCATATGAAGATTTGTTTATTGAAACATCCGAAGAAATAAAAACTAAGGGCAGGGGAAAACTCGGTAAGGGATTATATAAATACATACTCAAGGCACCATTTGAACCATATTATGTAAAATGGCTTGAGGAACGTGAAAAGATTATGAAAGAACTTGGTGTTTCTCATAATCATTTATTCATTAAAAGGGATGGTAGTCCAGCCACTCCTGATACCGCGAGGGTTTGGATTAGGAACTGGGAAAAGTATTTGACGGAGGAAGAGCCGAGCAACACATCACATAGTCCAGTCGATTTATACGCACACGCTTTCAGACACTATCTTTGTACATATTTAGCAAAGATAGGGCTTGAACAAGAGCTAGTTGTTGAAATATTCGGTTGGAGTTCTTCGGATATGTTTAATATTTATAATGATATGACCGCCAAAGACAAAAAGTGGAAAGGGCTAGAAAAGCTCAAACGAGCCATTGAGGTATAAAAGGTGAATTTTATGGACAAAAATATTAAGCTCAAAGAAATTCTTGAAGATGTAAAATCTGGAAAGGATTTCAGCAAAAAGATAAAAGTGCGCACATATATTCCTATTCTTGAAAAGGGCACGATTTGTCGTAAATATATGTTTGGCGTAAGCATGCTTGATGCTTCGCTTCTTGACCCTATACTTTTGGAAACAGAGTATGAGATTAAGTGGAAATTTGAAGTATTGTTTGAGTATACGAACATAGAAGTTGAAGATGATGATAAAACATTTGACAACTATGACACGCTAATGAGCTGTGGCGTATTTGATTTCATTCGTAAAAAGTGCGATTGGGACTGTACAAAGATGAGCGAATTTATCAAATCTGCAATGGGCATTAATGATATGACTGTTGTTACACAGATTCTTAGAAGTGCCAACGGCGACGAGATTAAGAGCGCCATCAATGAACTCAAAGAGGTTGTTGGGGATAAAAGTATTGTTGAGGGACTTACTAAACTCCTCGCTTTCAACGACCCAATTATGAATGAAGCTATCGAAAAAGAAAAAGCAGAAGCATTGATTCGCAAAGCAAAGAAACTTAGTGCGGAAGATGGGAAGAAGTAAAAAGAGTTAGAAAGGGGTGTTCTTTTGGCTAAATATATATCTACTAGTGGCAAAACCTTTATAGACGACGAAGATAAACTTATGGCTTATCTCGAAAAAGGAGCCAAAGGTTTTACCACAGCAATTGCCAAAGATACAGCTAAAAGACTAAAAAAGAACACCGCAGAACTGATATATAGAGATTTCACTCCAAAAGTTTATGACAGGACAATGGAATTGTTAAATTCTGTTGTTGGCCCCGGTTTTAACGGAGGAGCGTCCACAAAAAAAACCATTGATGGTTTTGAAGCAGAAGTTGGTTTTGATTTAGATAAGATTACGGCGTATCCTCCATCCGGTGGTATGTGGGGCAAACATGCTACTTGGTCAGGCGAAAAGTTTATTGAAGAACTTATTGAGGGCTTTGAAGAAACAGGTTTCCATACATATGTTAATGGCCGACTTCTCTATGAACGCGAGCCTGTTGGAATGATTCAAACTACAATTGACGAAGTAGAAGCGGCATTGGATGGAATCGACAGAGAAGTGCCAGATTTTGATACTATTGAGAATACAATATCAGTTAAATTAAATAGGTAAAGGTGGTGAGAGTTAATGGCAAAAAGGATTGATATTCTTTTCGGTTCTCGAATTGACGAGAGCGGCGCTAAAAAGGATATACAAAGAATCAAAACAATATTCAAAAGTTCTGATTTAAAAATTGTTCCGCAAATTGATAATAGTGTTCTAAAGGAGTTCCAAAGAAACTTAAAAGTAACCATAGACGAAGCTACTAAATTAAAGACTCTCACTTCCGGTTTTACGCAGAATGGCGTAAAATATAGTGTTACGCAGAAAGAGTCCTCTGCTAATCAGTGGTCTAAGCCAACCGTGTCAATAGACTATATAGAATCTATGGACACTCTTGAGAAAAAGCTAAAGAGTCTTTACAGGACAGCCATTGAGACGCAGACTAATATAAATAACGCTACTAAGACAGGTGCTGATACATATAAGAAGTATTGGGAAGCGTCTTTAAATTCTATTGAAGAAGAAATTAAAAAGACTGAAAGCTCCTTATCTTCTTTTGGTGTAAATGCCACAGACGATAGAACAATACAGCGTCTTTCTGATAAATTAGATAATGCCAAAACAGAACAGGGCGCTATTGAGCAAAAGAAAGCGTTTGACGACCTTGAAGTTGCATTGTCAAACTTAACTGTCGCTGAGACAAAACTTGAAAAAGCACAGGCTTATCATAGCAGTAGCGAAACAATTACCGCACTTCAAGAGCAGGTAAACTTGTGGAAACAGCAAGTAACAGAAATCACAAATGCGGCGAACGCTACTGATGAGCTTAAAAAGAAAGCGGCCTCTGGGCTTCAAGAATCATCTACAACAGCAAAGGCCGCAGGTTCTGTCGCTTCTGAAAAACAGGGTATTAAAGATTTAGAAGAACATTCAAGAGTATTAAAACAGATTACAAAGCGTAAGATTGAATTAGCCGACGCAGAAAAATCTGTTGAATCAAGCACGCAAAAATCCAATCAAGCTGTCGAAAGCTATGTGAATGAACTTAAACAAGAGATATCAATGCTCACAACAAAGCTCGACTTGCTTGAAAAAGGAATGACTGGCACAGACGCTCTCACAGAGGCAACTGAAAATAGGGCGTTAGCAGAACAACGTGTAAAAACTGCCATTGCTGAATCAAATGCCAAAGGCCAAGAGCAATTAACGCTTGTTGATAAACTTAAATCTAGCTTTAAAGATTATTTTAATAACTTTATGAGCTATGGTTTGGTTAATAATGCTATGAATGCCATGACGACAGCCATTCGTCAATCTATTGATACCGTGATTGAATTGAACACAGCAATGACTGACGTTCAGATGGTTACTGGTGAAACCGCTAGTCAAACGGCTGAATTAGCACATCAATATAGCCAAATGGCCAAAGAGCTTGGGGCAACCACTACTGAAGTTGCCAATGGAGCGGCGGAGTGGTTTAACTTATATGTCAAGACCACTATAAACCTACTAAATTGCGGGAAGTTCCTTAGAGGTTTAACTACTAAAATATAATAGTGATATTATATTGGCAAACAGTAATGTGTTTGGTAAAGTAAAAACGTTAAACATTGGATAATCCGCAGCGAAGCTGCTTTATAAGCAGAACGTTCAACGACTATCGAAAGGGTATCGAAAGATATAACCGAGTAGAGTAGGGGAATCGCTTACCCCGAAAAAGTGGGTTAGCAGCAAATTGTTGCTAAATGATATAGTCTATTCTTATAGGAAACTATAAGCAAATTCAAATTCACAACATGAGGAAATATGGACATAGATAATCAGCCAATTAGAATTAGAGTTAATAATTTTAATTATGAACATTTTAAATCTCTTGGATATGATGTCCCGCTGAACACTTATATAAACATAACTGCTAAAGAGTTGCCGTATGGTGCTGGTACAAAAATAAAGGTTCAGTGTAATTATTGTGGTAAGATTTTTGAAAAGCCATATCGCAGATATCTAGAGACAAAAGACGATATTTGTTGTTCAGAATGTAAAACGTATAAAATGATTAAATCGTCGTTATTGAAGTATGGCAATAAATGTTCATTAAGAAATCCAGAAGTAGAACGGAAAATGATTGAAAATAACAACAAAAAATTCGGATGTGATTTTCCGTTACAGAACAAGGGAATATGGAATAAAGCCCATGATTCTTATGTTCAGAATCATTCTGGTGAAGAAGTTTTTACTAGCAAAAATCAAAATAAAATTTCCGAATTGTACGGAGCAAAACTAAATGTTCCAATAGGAAAATATTTTGCCGATATGATGTTGAACGATAATATTATAATAGAGTATGATGGCACAGGACATGATTTAAGTGTGCGTCTAGGAACAATTTCTCGAAAAGAGTTTACTGAAAGAGAAAATAGAAGGAACGAATATCTGTTATCGAGCGGGTACAAGATTGCGAGAATTGTCCATAACAGGGAAAGTTTGCCAGCCAAAAACACTTTATTGAAATTAAAAGATAAAATATTATCCGATTTATCAGAAAAAGATTTTGTGATATATGATTTATGTGAATTTGAATCTCAAATAAACTAGCGATTTATTTGAGTAATATAATGGAGACAGGGCAAGAGCGTAGCCGAAACAAACCAGCTTCTTGAATCTTCAATGATTCTGTCAAAAGTTGGCGCTATCGAATCTTCACAGGCGACAGAGCTTCTTACTTCTACACTTAACGGGTACAAAAAAGAAGCAAATGAAGCAATGCATGTTGTTGACGCTATGTCGGCGGTTGACTTGGCTGCAGCTACTTCCGTTGAAGAACTTGCTGTTGCCCTCCAAAGTACCGCTAACATGGCTCGTGTTAATGGTGTTGGGTTTGAACAACTTCTTGGCATGGTTGGCGCTGTTTCTGAGGCTTCAAGGCGTAGCGCTAGTGTTGTCGGTAACAGCTTCAAAACAATTTTTTCTCGTCTTACCAACGTTGCTGCTGGTAAAATGACAGACGACTTAGGCGAGCCTCTTAACGACGTTGAACAAGTATTTAACGGGCTTAATATAAAGCTTAGAGATTCTAGTGGCGAGTTCCGTAATATGTATGATGTTATTAGTGAACTCGCTAATAAGTGGACGAAACTTGACAACGTAGAACAAAACTGGGTTGCTACAAGTGTCGCCGGTACGCGCCAGCGTGAGACATTCTTGACGTTGATGGAAAACTGGGATAGAGCGGTTACATTGTCAACTACGGCTTTGAATTCCGAAGGCATGGCTATGGACAAGATGTCGATTTATCTCGAAAGCATCGAAGCGAACCTGAACAAGCTAAAAGCCGCTGTTGAGGACTTGTTGTATAGCGAAGAAATTGTAAACGTAATCAACCTCGTTATTAAAGCAATAACACGGCTTGTAGAGGGAATATCTTGGCTTATAGATAAGCTTGGAGGAGTCAATTCGGCTGTTTTGGCTACTGTTGCTATTTTCTTAAAACTTAAAAGTGCCATAAATATAGCTAAAGACACTGAAAAAGTGTCGGGCGCTTTAAAAGTTTTTTCTGAAATTGCTGGTAGCGGAAATAAAACCATAAAAGTATTAACTTCAACATTTTCGGCGTTTAAAGACGGAGTATTAGCAGGTAAAGATGCTATAAATATAGCTGGTGCAGCCCTTTGGGCTTCTCCGTTTGTCAAAGTGGCAGTTGTATTGGCTGGGATTACAGCTATTGTTGCTGCGTTTGACGCTTTAATAACGACAACAGAAGAATACGAAGATATACTTGCTGAAACACAGTCTAAGCTTCAAGAAGTAAGTGATAAACGAAACGCCCTTGAACAAAAAGCTGAAGTTGAGCAACTTACAGAAGCTGAAAAAGAGTATTTAGAAGTATTAAAGGCTGAAGAAGGTATTCTTGAAGCGCGTGAAAAGCGTGATAGACAGAACGTCTATAATTCTGCGGCAAAAGATGTTGAGCGTGGCGGCGAAGGGTTCTGGGCGAGAGCCAAAGAGGCGGCATTTATGTCATCTCAAAACCCTGTCAACGAATTGGGCCTGCCAATTCCAAACAAAGCTCCGGTTGTTGAATACAACGTAGCTATTGAGGAACTTACTGGCAATATTGAGGAATATAAGGAAGTCACAGACCAACTTAATAACTCAAATGGCAAGTCTCTTGAAGAATACGAGGCATTACAAGAGAGACAACAAGAGTTAAGTCAAGTATTTCTTGAACACATCAAGCGTATATCTGAAGCGAACACTTACGGGCTAGAACTAACTGACACTGATAAACAACTCGCTGAAATGATGGAGAAAGCTGGAATCACAGCAGAAGCTCTGTCAGAAGCAATGGGTAATGTTGCCAATGAGCTTGGTGAAACCGGAGATGACTTAATCAGAATTACATCGGAGGTTTCTGGCTTACAATCCGCATATGATAACCTTATATCTGTCAATGAAGAAGTAGCAAACACTGGAGTTATTTCAATTGAAACCCTAGATGAACTTGTTTCAAGATATCCTACGCTTAATGAAGCTGTAACAAACTATCTTCTTGGGCTTGCTTCAACAGAAGATGTGTTGTCGGAATTACAGTTGGCCTATCAGGATGACGAAGCAAATGCCTATGCTAATATCATAAACAAATTGAAAATGCAACAAAACTATTATAGTTTGTTGTCTACAATGGATTCGGCTTTAATGCAACAATTTGCCGCTGATTACGGTATTGATATTGGCAATCATGGCACATATGCTCAGTCAAAAGAAAAGATAGAAACTGATTTACTTCAGAGAATTTCGTCAATGTGGGCACAGTTCTATAAATCACAGGCATTGACGATGGACAACGTTATTAAGGCTGCTAATGGGGCATTGAAACCAGATGGTGGTTCACTTCTGCCCACCTCAGAACTTAATGCTTTGAAGAATGTTGTAAACTCTTATAACAATGCTATTCAGGGACTTAATAACGTATATGATGAATCAATAAAATTAAGGCTTGACGGATATAAACAAATAAGTTCTGCTGCTAAAGACGCAGCAAAATCTGGTGGTTCTGCATCTAAGCAACAAAGCGAAGCCGAAAAAGCATATAATGACTTATTGCAAATGACAATCAAAATGCTCAAAAAGAAAAAAGAGCTAGAAAAAGAAGCTCTTAAAGAGCAGCTTGATGGTTATAAAAAGGTTATTGATGCCCAGAAAGATTTGCTTGATTTACAAGACGACGAATACAACCATAAACGCGAAGTCGAGGACCAAAATAAGAATATTTCTTCTCTTGAGGCTCAAATAGCAGAACTTCAATTCGACACAAGCGCTGAGGGAACAAAGAAGCGCCTTGAACTTGAAGAAGAACTGGCCGAAGCTAAACGTGATTTAGAGGATTACCAGCACGATTACTCTATCGACCAGCAAAAAGACGCTCTTGATAGAGAAGAACGGCGTTTTGAGGAATATATCAACGGGCAAATTGACGAAATTGATAGATACCTCGATAAGACTGGCGAAATCACAGCGGAAGCAATTCGTCTTATCAATGAACGCAGCGAAGCGTTGTTCAATGACCTTATTCAATACAATAGAGCCTACGGCGATAGTCTGGACAAAACCGTCCTTGATGCATGGAACGGTGCGATAGGGAAAGTCAACGAGTATAAAGAGGCGTGTGACAGGGCTTATGAGTCGGCAAGTAGAGCCGCTTCTTTGGGTGGTGGCAGTAGCTATACACCATCTAGCCCTAGCTCTGGAAATTCTGGCGTTGGTATGGCCGCTATGCGTCCGGCAAACAGTCCAGTCGTTGATAGAACTCCTAAATATTATATTTATAAAACTGGCACAACGAAACCTATTAGCGGCGCGTTAAGTCTTGAAGAAGCGCAAAGGGTGTGGGGCTATATTCCCGACCCTAAAAACTATTACTGGCAAAAATTTGAGGGTATTACAAAGAAGAATCTGGTGTATGGTGTTAAACCTTATCATACTGGCTTAGACGCCGGATTCGTTGGTGGACTTAAAGGTAATGAGGAATTTATAAAGGCACTCAAAGGCGAGGCGTTCATAACAAAAGAACAGCAAAATAGATTTATGAATAAAATTCTTCCAGATATTGTATCGACTGGTGCGAGTAGTCTTGGCTCAATGTCTTTTGGAAATCTTCTCAACATTGAAGTACAGGGAAATCTTGATTCTTCTGTTGTTCCAAGAATTGAGGATATTACTAAAGATGTTGTCAAGCAAATTAACCAGACGATGTTTAGAGGAGGATACAAGAGGAACACAAGTGTTGTTCCAATCTAAGGTGGTGGGTTAATGTCATTTTGGGCTAGGTCATTTGTTTTTGACGGAATCCCAAGTGAAACTTACGGCCTGTTTTTGATTAGTGAGGGAGGAGCCGGTGTGTTACAAAATACCGGCTCTAACTCTGTTGAGCCATACACGCAAGAAATATACAGGAGAGCAAAACCCTATTTCTTTGGTGTACAACAGACGCCCGTTCTAACATTCAGCCTAAGTTTTGCTAGTTTAACACCCGTTGACGCATTGCAGCAACAATCTATACAAAAATGGTTGTTTGGACATAACTCATATAAAAAGTTACAAATAATGCAATGCGACATGGAATCTGTATATTTCAATTGTATATTGAATAACCCCACAATTACAACTGTGGGAAACTTTGCTTATACTTTTAAATGCGATGTTACATGTGATGCTCCATGGGCTTGGGAATATCCAAAGTCGGCCACCTATGGCCCGTTTGATGTTGAAGGTACTTTTACATTCAATAATATATCAGACGATAATTATTATATGTTACCTACATTCACAGTAACATTATCTAGTTCTGAAGATGAATTTCAGCTACTTAATCAAACTGACGATAACAAAGGATGTACTTTTACGGGACTCTCTCCCAAAGAAACGCTTACAATAGATAGTAGTAGGTATTTGATTACATCTAGTACAGGACTATTGAGGGTTGGGAATATGACTGGTATACTTCCAAGACTGGTTCCCGGCCTCAATAAGCTACAAGTTATCGGAAGTGTAGACGATATAAAAATAGACTATCAGAACGCAAGGAAAGTAAGCGGATAATAACCAGAAAGGAGGATATCATGTTACAAAAATTCAACTATTTTGGAGAACATGAAAGTTATGTAATAAGGCTGTGTAATCCAAATAAAGAACAAATCTGTTTTTTGAACCAAAGTCATACGCATGAACTCTCACTTAGATTCAACGAAATGTCGGAGTTCCATATAACAATTCCATATTTGATTGATGGAGAAGTGTTTCCGTATTATGACAGAGTTCTAAGTAAGAAACTTATTCTGATTGATGATATTGGTTATTTCTTAATCACAGAAGTAAATGAAACTGACGATGGTATCGTTAAACAGAAAACTGTAACAGCATATTCTTTGGAAACAGAACTTGCGTTTAAAAAGTTAAATCTATTTGATGGAACTTATAAATTCTATGACCCATTCAACGTTGAAAATACCTTGATGGGCAAGATTCTTTCAACGTCTAACTGGACAATCGGACAAATTGATGCTGATTTGTGGAATCTGTATCGCACATTTGAGATTTCAGATAGTACGGTATATGAGTTTTTGATGAATGATGTTGAAAACTCATATGAATGTGTGTTCTTGTTTGATTCTTTTACCAGAACAGTATCCGCATACACATTACAGAATCTAATAAAGAACACCGATATTATATTAAGCTACAACAACCTTATTCAAAACATTGATATATCTGAAAAATCAGACGAAATTGTTACTGCTTTGAGTGTGTATGGTGGTAATAATCTTGGTATATCAGCGGTGAACCCACTTGGTAGCAATACAATATATGATTATAGTTATTTTGCTACGACTGAGTGGATGAATCAAGATTTAATAGATGCTATTAAAGCGTGGGAGGCTGCTATAACAGCAAAGCAACCACAATATGCCACCCTATTGACTCAATATAAAGATAAAAACAATGAGTTAGTAACGGCAAAATCTGATTTAGCGGACTTAAAAACAGAGCGAGATACAATTGAGGGCGTTGTAAAGGTTATGATTGAGGGCGACCTCAAGAATACACCTGAATATACTGCCAAAGTTAATGAGCTAAACGCAGCTAACGCGGCTGTAACAGCGCAAGAGAACAAGATTACTGGTATAAATGGCGAGATTGAAACCATAAACAACTCTTTAAAGCAGATTAACGATTCTTTGTCTTTCGCAAATAACTTCACAGAAGCACAATACAATGAACTCAAAACATACACCATTGAAAATACATATCAAAATGAGAGTTTCATTACAACAACTGAAATGGATAATGGTGAAATTCAAGACGTAGCTATGTCTTTGTATACACAAGGACAATATGTACTTTCAAGAGTAGCACAGCCGCGTTTTGAGTTTACAGTTGACAGTGTAAACTTTTTATTCTTAAAGGAGTTTCAAAAATTTAGTTCACAACTTGAACTTGGGTGTATTGTCAATATTGAAAAAGACGAAGGACGGCGTATAACGCCAGTTTTGCTTGAACTTAATGTTCAACTTGACGACCCCACAAACTTCTCATTAGTATTCGGTAATCGTTATAGACTGGATTCTGGTGCGTATACGTTTAGAGATTTATTTGGTGATGCTATTAAGGCGGGTTCTAGCGTCAAGTTTGATGCTGGTAAATGGGGTGAATATGTAAACAGTGGAATGAACAACACTGTTTCGGACTTCATTAATTCGGCGCTTGATACTTCAAAGAATAACGTTATTAATGCTACAAACCAAGAGATACTGATAAACCAAAATGGTTTGCGTGGACGCACCATGATGGACAATGGTAGTTACAACCCGAATCAAGTATGGCTTACATCAAACACGCTTGCTTTTACGTCTGATAACTGGCAAACGGTTAGACTGGCGTTGGGCGAGATTGATTTGAATGGGCAGAAGATTTTTGGCGTTGCTGGCGACGCACTGGTCGGTAAAATACTTGCTGGTAATCAGCTTATTATAGCCAATGACAACAACAACTTCGTATTGGATTCCAACGGTGCTGTACTCAATAATGCTTCTTTTACTATTGTATCAGACAATGGTAAAAGCCAAATTAAGTTAAACCCAACTGATGGAATTAGCATACAGACAAGGCCAAATACGAGTTCTAACTGGGCCAATCAATTCTATGTTGACACGAATGGAAACCTCGTGATTAATGGCCAAATAACTGCTACAAGTGGTTCTATTGGCGGATGGCAAATAGGAACTGATAGACTGTATAATACAGCTAGTGGTGACTATATTGCGTCTAATGGATATGGTAAATTGAGTTTGCTTTCTTGGACACCAAGTTCTGCTACGTTTAATGGACGTATTTATGCTTCAAACCTTGGCGACCAAATCAAAACAAATAACATCCAAGATGGTTCTGTTACATCGGCAAAGCTGGATACGTTATACGCCACAAAGGCGTTTGTGGACGAAATGAATGTGGAATTAGCAAATGTACACACATTAGCTGCAAACGCTGCTACGATTCAACAACTTAATGCTACGAATGCTACTATTGCTAACCTTGACCTCACAAATTTGAAATTTCAAGGACGTGCGGCCAGCTGGACACAAACACCAATTGTATATGATTTGAATGTAACAAACACATTAGTTATAACATCTGTTGATTTTGAC